>FTCQ01000068.1_pt1 | contig 24420 bp, 23 predicted proteins | sample 1639821 | NCBI WGS metagenome assembly FTCQ01 (sample SAMEA3914869, study PRJEB12502) | metagenome | biome: forest; material: soil | place: USA | collected 2012-03-12 | depth 0.1 m | reverse complement strand
TTGTCGTCCACGCTGTAGGCTGCCCACGCATTCTTGATGCTTTGGAAGAGGCGCTCTTCTTCCGGGGAGCTGAGCGCTTTTGAGTAAGCGTCGAACGTCTTGGGGATCTTCTTGGTGACAATGTCGTTGTGCCGGGCCTCTTGGGCTTGCTTTCCGGCAGGTGTCACCTCAAGCACGTGTCGCAACGTGGCACGCCGGACGTCGTTCATTTCTGCCTGCAGTTCTCCTAGCGTTTGCACGCTAGGCAGCCAATCGCCCGAGATATCGACAACGATATTGTTGATCTGTGAGGTCTGGTAGGCACCAATCCCGGCTACGACGCACAGTAGGAGGAGCAACAGACCAAACCCCAGTCCCAAGCGCTGACCAATCCTCAAGTTCTGCAGCATTCCGGTCCCTTTGGTTGTTAACTATTTCGGCTATGAAAGCCTTCCCTGGCGCCACCTCGTTGAGCCGGGTCGTGCAATCTCGTTCCAACCTATTTCAACCGAGATAGCGACGCCAGGAATCCGATAAATGACGCAGATAGGCCTGCTGACTAGAAGCTGTGGATGGCCCTGCCGGTGGGGACGGTCGCTGGAGCCTCGAGACGGACTTGTGCCTGTTCGCCGAGCGAAGGTTGAGTCGGGCGTGGGCTCGCATCTGACTCAGCCCAGATCGAACCTCTAAAATCTCCCTCAGCACATCCACCTACTCGCCGCGTGTCCAACAAAAGCAAGGCCGGTCTCCCCGGTTTCGACCCGTACGCGATCGATACCACCAAGGTGCGAGACATCTCTGGCCGGGTCATCGCCTCGCCTGGGCGGCCACGCGTTCTGCGCGCAAGCGCCTATGAAGGCACGACTGCTGAGGAGCGCCTGCTCTGCTGCGTGCGCAACGGCATCTATGGCTTGCCGACGACTGAACTTGTGAATTTCTTGCGCGCTGAGATTGGTGACGCCAGCGCCATCGAGATCGGCGCTGGCAATGGAGTACTCGCCGACGCTCTTGGGATCCCCGCGACCGACAATCGGCAACAGGAGGAGCCGGCCATTCGGTCGTACTACGACTCCAGCCGACAGCCGACGGTGGTCTACGGGGACAACGTCGAAAAGCTCGATGCTGGCGCGGCGATCGCGAAGTACCGCCCCGATGTCGTGATTGCCTGCTGGATCACCCACCGATTCGATATTGCGCGCCAGGAGCAAGGCGGCAGTGCGAGCGGAATCGACGAGGAAGCGGTGGTCAGGTCATGCGACAAGTACGTTCTCGTCGGCAACGAACACGTGCATTCTGGAAAGCCAATCTGGCGGCTTCCTCACGAGAAGATCACGCCGCCGTGGCTGTATTCACGCGCGGTGAACGGTACGCCAGATTTCATTGCGATCTGGAAGAAAGGTGAGCTCGGCTGAGCGGCGTAAGGTAGCAAACTGCAGCCCACGCCGCCGCGACGCCTACTCCGCCCGACGTTGCCGCAGGATCTTGTTGATTTCCGCAACCGCCGCTCGTTCTTCGCGCTGGAATGCGTTTGGTGTCACGGCCAGCTCCAGTGTCTTCCATGCGATCAAGACCGAGGCGGCGCCCACCATGAGTGTCTCGAGGTCGGTGTGACCTTGGATGGTGGCCCAGGTCGCGGCCGCCATGAACAGGATGACGCTAAGGACGAAGAAGGGCGAAAGCCTCTTGAGCTTCTTGCGTTGTTCGAGTCGGTCGTTCTCTTGGCGGAAAGGACGTTCATGCCGCAAGGTTTCGTTGTCGCATTGCGTGTAGAGCCTGAACTCGCTTCCATTCGAATTCCCGTCTCCAACGTTCATGTCGCCGTGAACATGGATGTCGCCATCGTTGGTGAAGTCGCGCATTTCCTTTGCTCCGTGGTTCGAAGGTTGACGTCAGCGCTGCGGACGCCGACTGGGATAGATGTTAGCGCAAAACTGTACGCGCATACAGTAGTCGGCGTTGCGTGCGGGAACGATGGTCCGAGGTCCGATTGCGAGCGGTGGCGCAGGTGGACCAATCAGAGCTTGCGTGCAGCTTTATCGGTTTGGTACAGGCAAATGTGCCTCAAAAAGCAGCACGATATGCCCTTTTTTTAAGCAGATTTGGCCCCATGTGGCTTTGGTCGCCCGAACGCCTCGGGTTCCACCGGAAGCACCATGAAGTCAAAGCCGTTCTCGCCGTCTACGTCGCCTACCTTGGCCGCTACCCGTGCGGGAGCCGCTCGGGTCGTCCCTGAGCCCGCCCAGAAGGCCCGGGCCCTCCGGGTCAGCGTTCCCAAGTCCAAGGCTCGCGCACTCAGCCGCGAGTTCGGCCTGGACACAGCCACGCTGACTCCTGTGGAGGCAGATCAACGCCGCGCGGAGCTCGCATCGCTCGTCCGGTTGGGTAGTGAGCGCGGTTTCTTGACCCAACAGGAGGTCAACGACCACCTGCCCGAGCGCTTGGTGGATGCTGAAGCGATCGAGGCCACTGTCCGGCTCCTCCACGACCTGGGCATTCAGGTGTTCGAGCAGGCTCCCGACGATGCAGCCATGCTGGTTGCTGGCGGCGCGGCCGCCGTCGCGCGCACGGATGACCTCGAAGAAGCAACGGAAGCAGCAGTCAGCAGCGTTGACTCCAACTTCGGCCGGAGCACCGACCCAGTGCGCCTGTACATGCGCGAGATGAGCTCTTTCGATCTCCTGACGCGGGAAGGTGAAATCGAGATCGCCAAGCGCATCGAACAGGGTCAGCAAGCCATGGTCGAGGCGATGTCCGCTGCGCCTCTCATCGTGGTTGAGATGCTCGCCTATGGCGAGAAGATTGCGTCCAACACGGTGCTGGTCAACGAGGTGCTCGACGGGTTCGTGTCAGCAACGGAAGCCGACGACTACGTGGCGGAGGAGAACGTCGATTCGTTCGAGGACGCGGAGGATGAGGGCGAGGAGGGCGGAGCCAGGGCGACGACGGCTCGGCTCGAAGAAATGCGCGCTGAAGCTTTGACCAGGTTCGCCAGCATCGCTTCAGCCTTCGAAGCACTACGGCGCGCATTCCTGAAAACGGGGTTTGGTACTCCGGCCTACCTGAAGGCGCAAACCGCTCTCACAGCGCAGGTGGCTGGTCTGCGCTTCACGCCCAAGACCGTCGACAAGCTGTCTGCCGCCATGCGCGCGCAGCTGGACGAGGTGCGCGCGCATGAGAGCGGCCTGCGCAAGCTCATGGTCGACCGTGCCGGCATGCCGGCGGCGTACTTCATCGAGCGTTATGGGGTTGAAGGCACAGACGCCGAATGGCCGGTCCGTGAAGCGAGCGGGCGGAAGACCTACGCCAAGACGCTTGGGCGAAGTCTCGCTGCTATCCACGAGTACCAGGCCGGCCTCCGAGACATCCAGGGGCGCAACGTGGTGCCGTTGGCGGAGCTCAAGGTCATCGGCAAGCGGCTCAGTGACGGTGACCGTGCGACTCGTGGTGCCAAGGAGGAGATGGTCTCAGCCAACCTTCGCCTGGTCATCTCCATCGCCAAGAAGTACGTGAACCGTGGCATGCAGTTTGGTGACCTTATCCAGGAGGGCAATATCGGGCTCCTGAAGTCGGTGGAGAAGTTCGAATACCGCCGCGGCTTCAAGTTCTCCACGTACGCGACCTGGTGGATTCGCCAAGCCATCACGCGAGGTATCGCGGAGCAGGCGCGGACGATTCGTGTGCCTGTGCACATGATCGAGCAGATCAATAAGCTGAACCGTGTCAGTCGCGCGTACCTGTCTGAGTTCGGCGTCGAAGCCGACTTGGCGACGCTCGCCAACAAGATGGCTTTGCCGGAAGAGAAGGTGCGTCAAATTCTCAAGGTAGCGAAGGAGCCCGTCTCGCTGGACGCTCCAGTGGGTGACGAAGACGGCGGAGCCACCATCGGCGACTTCATCGAAGACCAGTCAGAGCAGAACGTTGTCGAATCGGTGGAGCGTGCACAGCAACGGCAACTGGTCGAGGGGCTTCTGAAGGAATTGACGCCTCGGGAGGCCGCGGTCGTGCGGATGCGCTTTGGCATCGACGTTGGCGACGCCTTCACTCTGGAGGAGATCGGTGCGCAGCAAGACCTGACTCGCGAGCGTGTGCGCCAGATCGAGGCGAAGGCGCTGCGCAAGTTGAAGATGCCGGGGCGGATTGAAAGAATTAAGGGGCTCGGCCACGCGGTCTAGTTTGGCCACTACCTAATGTTGGGCTAGATCTCCAGGCCCATCCGGTCGCGCTCAACGCGCGTCAGGGCGGAAGCCCACCGGACCGGAAGAGGCTCATGAAAAGCCTCGTCCCGAATGGCAATTTTGTGGGGCGCTCCGACTCGGTCCATCGCGTCGAGCACCAACCGCAATCGGAGCGCTGGCACTCGAAGATGAATTCGTAGTGAGTGGCGTGCTGGTTGCCATATCGCTCGGCCTTGACATCGTGCGCGCCGTGATCGCAGAAAAACTGTTCCAACCTTTTTCCCATGCCGGAACTCTAGTGGTCCAGATGACGCTATGCCTCGAAAGGCGACTATTCCCAGGCGGGCTTCCGCGGAATTGTCCTCGCGTCTCGCAAATAGTCCAGCATCAAAGCGCCGCCGACCGCTGCGAAACCAGCATGGGAAAGGGCTATGCTGGCCAGCGTGGCCATGAGCGCATAAAGGCTGCGAAGAATTTGACGCCTGTAGGCGCGGGTCAAGCTTTGGGGGACACACCCATATCGTGTCCCACTGCGAAGTTCGACGCCGGTGACTACTGAGAAACATGCGCGGCCGCAGGCTGACGACGCGCTTCGACTTGCCTCGACGGACGCGATGCTGAATCCTCGAACTTCACCTCGGTCGAAATCAACCTGGGCCCTCTCGGATATGCGTACGTGCATGAGATGTTGCCAATCGAGGCTCCCCTGATAAAGAACACGCAGGTCGAAGGTGTCGACGAGAGGCTCACCGGCAATTTCGGAAGGAAACAGCTCGAGTCCGACGGGGTAAATGAGAGCAGGATGGGACATGATGCCGCGTGTAGCGACTGGCTTTGCGCACCATTTGCGCCTGCCGATCCCTAGCCTTAGTCGTGCTGTGCAACCTAGGTTCGACTTTTAGCGAGCGGGGCGTTCAGAGGTGTTTGGAAGGCGCGAAGCTTGTCTGCATCGACCCGTAGACGGGATAGGGCGCCTTCGACATCGCCTGCTTCCAAGTCCACCTTTGCCAGGACGATCACGGTATTGATCTGAAGATCTTCACGTACCAGTTCGTTGCGTAGCATGCGCAAATCAGCGTCAGAGAGCCCGTGCATCGGTGACGTCCTCGTATTGACTATAAGTCCATTTTGACAGTGTGCGCGCAGCAACTAGACTCAGTGCAATCCCCTGCACGGAATCAAAAATGACTATCAAACAAAGCAAGGACCAGCTGGTTTCGCTCATCGCCAACAAGGAACTGAAGGTCATCGCGCTGACTGGTGCGTGGGGTACCGGAAAGACGCACCTCTGGAACGAGATTCGGAAGGAGTCCACCGATCCGATCATCGAGGGTGCTCGATACGTTTCGCTGTTCGGCGTGAAGGACATCAATCAGTTGAAGCTGAAGGTGGTTCAGAGCGCGCTTCCGGTTGGTGGCGAGAGCAGTTCGCTGACCGAAGGCCTCATGAAGACGTGGAAGGTCAGCGTCGATGCGCTCAAAAAGCTCCATGAAGGCTTCTCTGCGCTTGACGAGCTGGCGCTTGTCGCGGTGCCGGTCGCGCTTCGAAACCGGTTCGTTGTGATTGACGACATCGAGCGCAAGCACTCGGCGCTGACCGTAGACGAGATTCTTGGCTTCGTAGACGAGTACAGCCAAAACTTTGGCACCCGATTCCTGTTGATTATTAACACTGAGCAGCTTACGGGGCCTACGGACGGCTCTCTCTGGACGTCCTTTCGCGAGAAGGTCGTGGAGGAGGAACTGAGGTTCACTCCGACTGCGGCGGAAGCATTTGACATTGCCGTACCGGACGCGGCGAGCCCGTTTCGCGACGTCGCCCGGGAGGCTGTAGAAGCGTGCGGGCTCACCAACATCCGAGTCATTCGCCAGGCCTACCGGTTGGTGGTTCGTCTGCTAGGCGATTCCAAAGAGCTTCCCCGGTCCATCCAAACTCGAACCGTCCCGTCGATCGTGCTGATCTCTGCGCTGCACAACAAGGCGATTAAAGATGGCCCGACACTGGAATATGTTGTGGGTTACAACCGCGGTGACACGCAATGGCTCGAGCGGTTTCTTGAAGACAAGAACGGCGGATCGGGATCCAAGACCGAAGACACAACCCCCGCTTCTTGGAAGCTGCTGCTGTCGAAGCTCAGCATCAACTCTGCCGATGAATTCGAGGAATTGGTCGTTGCATATGTTCGCGATGGCTCGCACGATGCCGAGGCCCTCGAGGCCATCATCAAGGGGTACCAGACCAACGAGAATCGAACGGAGGCTCGCAGCAGGGGTCACGCGTTCTTCGAACGGTCGCTGTGGGGCGTCACAGATCCGGACAACGAGTTGGTTGCAGACGCGGAGGAATTAATCGCAAGAGTGGCGGACCTCGATGCCTACTCGGTCACCGCTATGGAGAAGCAAATGGTCGATCTGCCAGGCGGTGCAGATCTGGGTACGCGTCTGATCGACGGTTGGCTCGCTCACTTCGCGACCATTGCGGACAAGACCGAGTTTGGCGAATCGCCGTTTGACCAGCCATTGCACCCGCGGCTCAAGGCTGCCATCGATGGGGCTCGCAACGCTCACGTCCACAGTGCCACGGTCGTCGATGCAGTGAAATTCTTGATGGAGCATGATGGTTGGGGTCATCGCGAGGAGACCACGATGAGGGCCGCCTCAGTCGACGATTTCGAAACTGCGATGCGAACCCTCAAAGGCCGAGACTTCAAGTTGTTCGTGCTCAAGTGTCTGGACATACTGGAGCAGAACCAGATGTATGAGACCCATTTCGGTGAGGCCGGCCGGAACTTCCTGCTGGCTTGTCGTCGGATCGAAGAGGCCGAACGCACGCAGCGGTTCGGCAAGCTCTTGCGTACGCTGTTCGCCGAAAGCAAGGTCCCGTCTCTGCTGGCAGGCGATCCTCTGCGACCGGATGAATCGGCCAATCGGACGGGCGTGTGACTCGTTTGGACTGCCAAACTGAGAACTACGGCTTGGTCGAGAAAGCTTTGGCTTTTGGCGAACTGCTTCCTAAGGCGTACGAGTCGTAAAATGGTTGATCGCGCCGATTGCACGTCGCGATCGCATCTAACCAACGAGAGCAGTTTGCATGGCTACAGGCAGCCGCGCGAGTGGCAACAAAGCCTGGGCCGATGCGCGGGCCTGGGTGCTGGACAACGGACGGCGTACCGGGCACGAATACCTATGCGCCTACAACGACCGGACGTGGCGAGCTTTCGGCTTTCACACCGACAACTCGCCTGACAAGGTTCACTTGCCCCATGGGCTCGAGCAGCGAGCTCTCGGTGGTGGTTCCCGAGTGGGTATCCACCACAATCACCCGAACAGCTCAGCGCTGACGGTGGTCGACATCCGCAACCTTGCTATCTATCCCAGCATTTATGCCATCGTCGCGCATGCACACGATGGTTCGGACTACATGGCTGAGGCGGTGGAAAAAGGCAACATCCTCAAGGAGTTGCACGCCTTTGAGTCCGCGTCGCTGCGGATCCTTCGCAACGATCCGGACGCGGTGAGACTTAACGCCGATGGGTTGCTATACAAGCTGCGCGGGCACCTTCTTTGCTCAGCTTTAGAACAGGCCAACGTCATCCGATACAGGTTTGGATTGTCCAGGGAACTGGACGCCCTCTATGGGTCAGATCGCATCGTCGAGCTGATCGACAGGTGGCTGCCGCTCATCGTACAATCGTCCACAGTCACCAGAAGGTAGACCATGCAGTTCCTCCCACAAAATCCAGGCCCCTTTGCTTCCCTCCAGGAGTGGACCAAATGGCGCGACGAACTTATCGCCATGGGTCCGACTGTCATCGGTGTCGATGTAGAGCTGGCCGTGGCCAACACTTTCATTGCTGAGCTGATGGCCGAGCACGAGGCAGAGCACGCCGTTGCGATGGTTGCCTGAGCAACATACAGTTTTATTTCAAGCGGGCCCAGTGCCCGCTTTTTGAGCTCTCGATGATAGTGTAAGACTATTGATTAGGCTGTTTATGTAGCATGAGCGACTGTCTACGGCCAAGTAACGGTCAGAGCCAAGGTCGGGCTGTGATTAAATACAGCTCCGCAGCCCGGTCTCACGCCACCCGCCTTTGTGTCCCTCCTCGACGTCCGCTTCGCCCTAGACGCCGAGCTCTCAGCCACTCCCGAGTACTTCGATTTCAAGGTGCTGCGCTCCGAGCGCGACGGGCCCCTCTGGCGCGTCACCCTTGAGTCTGGCTACGTCTTCGCAGAGGGCCAGCGACCTGGCCAAGCCTCGGCTCAGGTGCTCCTTGACGATAGTCTTGACGGCGCTTCTGCATGGTGGGGTTCGCCCACCAAAGGCGGAGCCTCCGTCCTCTCTGTAGTCATCGAAGACGACACCCTCATCCTGCAGAACGCCACCAGCTCGCCTCCTACCGCGGGTTTCCTCATCCGGCTGTACCCGGCGCGCTTCCTGAGCGCGGTCGTCGATGCCTGGAGCGATCGAGCCTGGGCGGACCGAGCTCTGGCCTGCCTGCCTGACCTCGCCAGGCCTTCCTGCGTTCAAGCCGGCCCCGCGCTCTCGGGCGAGCCATTCCGTTGGTTGCGTCCTGCCCAACGCGCGGCGCTCTCGCTGATCAACTACAGCAGCGCATTTCTCTGGGGGCCGCCGGGGACTGGCAAAACCACGACGGTCGGTGTGCTGCTCGCCGAATACATCGAGCGCTTCCCAACGCATCGAGTGCTGCTGCTGTCCACAACAAACCAGGCGGTCGACGTCGCGACCATCGCTGTCGACAAGGCGCTCCAGAAGGGCCGACGCGAATCGCTTCGCCCGTCGGTGCAGCGAATGGGCACGCGGTTCGATGCTTCCGCCTATGTCGGGCGTGAGCACCTGATTCCCAGCGCAGACTCCGACCTCATCGGACGCTTGTCCTGCGCCGAGGCCGCTCGGCCTTCCTCCCGTGACGCAACCGCGATGAAGGCCTGGGCCGACCGGGTGTCTAAGCTTCGCGACGAACTGAAGGCATCCTCGCTCGAGGTACTTCGCAAGTGCCGCCTGGCAACGATGACCACTACGCGCGCCGTCTTCACTCTCAAGACGCTGCGCGACCTTGGCCACGAAGGCAGCGAGCCCCCGTTTGACCTCGTCGTCTTCGATGAGGCCAGCCAGGTGAGCCTTGCCCACACCCTGGCTCTGATGCCTCTCGGTCGCAAACGCCTATTCGCCGGCGACCCACAGCAGCTCTCCCCAGTGGTTCGCAGCGCAGATCCACTTGCTCGCAAGTGGGTCGGACGGTCTGCGTTTTCCAAGATGCCTGGGAAGGGGCCGTCGGTCGCCTTGCTTGACGAACAGTCACGCATGGCCCGGCCGATCAACGACTTGGTCAGCGACCTGTTCTATGACGGTGCACTTCGAGTCGCGTCCGACGCAGAAGAATCGCAATCCTGGATGCAAGCTCGGCAACGTCGCCTTGGAGAAGTCGACGAACACACTCATGTGGCTATCCAGGCCATGAAGACGAACGGCTCGTGGTCGGCGTCCGAGCGCGGGCCGGTCAGGCGCGAGTCGGCCGAGGCAATCGCTGATCTTGTCGCCAAGGCCCTCTCGACTGGTGAGTGGATGGCCGAGGAGCTCATCGTATTGACGCCATTTCGCGCGCAGCGGGCGCGCATCCGTAGCAGCCTGGCCGCGGCGGGGATCGGTGAGTCGGTAAAGGTGAGCACCGTGCATCGAGCGCAGGGAAGTGAGGCTGCCGTGGTGCTGTTCGATCCAGTGGATGGCTCGCAGCCCTTTCTGCAGACAGAAGAGGCCAAGCGTCTACTGAACGTCGCGCTGAGCCGCGCCCAGGGGAAGGTCATCGTTTTTCTGTCTGCCGTCGATAGCGCTAATCAGTTCTTGGCGCCGATCGTCCAACGGCAGCGGTTGGCAGGTGATGAGCGTCCGGCGACTCCGCTAGTCCAACTTGCGGGTGGCCGCGACTTTCCAATGAATGCCGTTGGCCGACGAGTTCAGGCTGGTCGGCATGTGGGAGAGGTTAGCCGCGTGAGCGTAGGCGGTGAGCAATTTTGGCTCGTGAACGAACGCACCGGCGCAGAGCAGCCTATTGACGTTCAGTTCTGGCGCGAGAAAGCCCTTGCCGCAGAGCGAATCACTTAGGGGCGCCCGTCAACTAGCGCTGAGCGGCTGCAGGGTCGTCGCCGAGGCGCTCGTTCCCATTCTTGACGGCCTAGTCTTCAATCCTAACTAGCCCCAATCCCGCCAGCAACAAAGCTATTAGAATCCAAAAGCTAACTAGCAGGTAGATAGCGTTTAGTGGGTAGACCAAGTGGCCCGAAGCCTTAAGAGCTGCGATTGCGATTGAGTCCAAGACCCATGCGCAGTGGCAGTACTCCAGCAAGCGGTAGGTCATGAGGGGGCTGATCTTCGTTTTCACTGTCGACGGCGGAGGCGATTCCGCTTCAAGTATGGACAGCTGTGTCTAGCAGAGAGGTTTATCGAGTGCCCGAAGCTGAAGGTTTGATCCCGACTGTCTCCGTAGACAAGTTCGCGTTCCGCATTGCTCTTCGCCGGTTTGTCCTGGCTGCGTTAGGCGGTGCGTTTCTTTTCTCGATGTACCGTGCACTCGGGCACTATGCCGTCGACTCCGACGTCAAAGGATTGGCTGCTCAGACGGCAGAGCACTACTCGCGCGTGCCGGTGATAGCTCCGGTGATCGCAATGATCGCCATCATTTGCGTCCAGTTTGGTGGCCTCGGATTCCTGAGCGGGTGGGCAAACAGAGGTCTCACCTGGTCACTGACACTTGTGGTCGAGAGCCTTTCCCATGCCTTCAGCACCGTTGTCGGTATCGCGAGCGCATCCTCGGTTTGGGACTGGCATCGCATAGGCGCTTTGGTCTATCTTCACAATGTCAAGATCGACCCGATCTTCGCGCTTTCGTTCGTGTCGGTCACTGCAGTCTGCGGGTACTGGGCCGCAATCCTTGCCGAGGCAAATATCCTCGTAGACGGACGCAAGATGAAGGCGCTTGGCTACGTCAGTGCGAGCGTCTTCTTGCTGATGGGAATTGGGCTGATGCTGTAGCTTGCCGACTTGCGTTTCTCGCAGCCACCTCACCCTAGTTCGGCGGCGTGTTGCTAGTGGAGAGTGCGCTCCCGCGCAACGCGATCGAGGTCGATTTGCCGCGAGCTTACGTCGCCGTTGGCTCTCAAGGTGTTCACGGTGATTGAGCGCAAATTGCGCGCATCGGCTTGAGCGACCAAGTCAGAGATTCGAAGCTGTAGTACCGTTTCTTCAGCAAGTGGCCAATCCATGTGGCGATTCTCCGCGAGCTGCTTGGCGAGCACCATGGTTAGCGCGGCAATGAAGACTGCTTCAAGCTCTCGCGGTTCGACCTGCAGTTCGTCGTTCGCGCTGGAGATGAATTCTGGATTCATGTTTGGGGTGCCTTCGCGGCGTCAATCGCCGATCGCGTCGAAGCTATCACGCTTCCTCGAATGAGAGGTTTCAAACGCGAAAGTCGCCCTGGTGCCCGCTGTGGATTTCGACGGGAGAGCGCTTGGTGCGCCCGCTGGCTTTCTTAGCCGCAGCCAGGTCGGCGTACTTCCACTCGACATGCTGATTTGATTGTTCGGTCATGCAGAGTTTGGCGCGGGCATTTATTCGCGTTGCATCGAATCAAGGCCTTGCAACCGCGAGAATCTCGCGCACGTCTCGACGACTGCCTGCGGACGCGGCGACCGTCCTCGACGTACTGAGAGTTACAAGGTCGAATTTGCAGTAGAGCGCACGTGTCTCCGCGGTGTCGTGATTCGAAATAACGACTGTAGCGCCTCGCTCACGGGCTGCGAGCGCCTCGTCAACCAAGCGCCGGTGGTCGGCGGCGGCGAACCCAGCCGTCGTGTACGACGTGAATGAGCGTGCGTCCACCAGGTCGGAGTAGGGCGGATCGCAGTACACGACGTCACCTGTGCGTGCGAGTGCCATGGTTCCGACGTAACCGCCAGCGAGCAAGGCTGCCGTTTGCAGCTTCTCGCTCGCTGCGGCTACACGGTCATACGGGAACATCGCCAGCACCTTCGGCTTCCCGTATGGCACGTTGAGCTCGCCCTTGCGATTGACGCGGTAGATGCCGTTGAAGCCGAAGCGATTGAGGTACATGAACCGAACAGCACGCTCGAACGAGTCAGCCGCATTGTTGTACTCGCTCCGGATGCGGCGATAGGCCTCGTCGCTACGGTTCTCTTCGACGTAGAAGGTACTCGCGCGAGCGATGAACTCCGAGGGACGCTCCCGGATGGCTGTCCACAGGGCGATGAGGTCGTAGTTGGCGTCACCTAGGATTGCCTCGGGATAGTCCGTTCCAAAAAAGACGGACCCCGCGCCCATAAAGGGCTCGATGAGGCGCTTGGCCTCGGGCAGGTGCTCGCGGATGGCGGCTAGGAGACGTTGCTTTCCGCCGGCCCATCGAATGGGCGGGCGGCACGCGGGCGGGAGACTGGTAGGTGGATGCGAGTGCATCCAGGGTCTAGGACCCTCTCTTTAGCGCTTCACCGGGTGCGCTTTACTTTTTACTTTCCAGCTGCTGTCTCTAGTTGGTACCCGGATGGGTTGCCGCTCTTCCTCCAACGATGTCTCAGGTAATGACTGAGGTGTACTCGGCCGTTGATGCTGAGCTTCGGTCCTTGGCACCAATCGGCGTTCGCACGGCGTTGGACCTCTGTTTTTTGGATGTGCTGGGCGGCGACGTGGGTACCTTCGCTGAAAAGGTGAAGCGCCTTGAAGCGAATGGCGTTTTGACCCCGTCCGACGCTTCAAGCGTTCTCACAGTGATTGACGGAGGCAATGCGAGCGCACATCACGGCTACACCCCTGACTCGGCCGACCTGCTGAGCATACTTGGCGTAGGCGAACGGTCACTTCACGCTCAGTACGATTTTCCCGTCCCCACCAAACGCCCTAAGGAAAACATTCCCGTTCGTGAGCCGAAGTCGGCAGGGAGGCCCGGAAGTCCATAGCCGCGCGCTTAGCCTTATGGCGCAGTGAGCCTCGGGTCGAGATAAAAAAATGTCGCTTGACTTCAGTTGAACAAGCTGCCGACCGATCCTTCCGATCTGAAGGCGTTCCGCTACTTTACTCATCCGTTCAACTGTGTTGAAACTAAGCTCCCTCCCTTACGTTTTGCATCTTGGCCAAGACGACGGCCGCCTCAAAGCGTTGCTCGCTTGCATTGAATTCTCGAATTCCTACTCAGCTGGACGAGACCGCTCGACGACAGTCGCGTTCGAAGCTAGGCGATTGGCGCCTCTGTTCAGCGATAGTGACGACCGCCAAGTACTGCTAGTGACCCTGCCTCTATCTGCAGCGCCGGTAGCGCGCTCGCTTGCTTCAGCTCCCATGGGTATCCAGAACTACGGACGGCACCTAGCGGAAAGTCGAGTGTGCTTGACGTTTGAACCGGCCGACGTTGACGCTTCAATCGCGGTCGACGTCCATGATTTATATGACGTTCTAATTGCAGCGTCCATTCGCAAAGCGAGCTTGGTGCTAGTGATTGCTTGTGGTGATACCGCGTACGTGCGTTTGTTGGACGACTACCTTGCTATTGCCGAAGGCGCGGCAGAGCAAGTCGGCGACGGTGAGGAGGATTTTCTCGCGAAAGAGAACGAGCAGCTTCACGTCGCGTTCTTCCGTGCAGACAACTACAAGCCGCGAAGGGACAATGCGGAAGAGGAGCTCAGGGCATCGTTCGATGGCTATGCGAAAAGCTTCGAACTCCCACAGGACCACTCGTTGACGCACTTCACACCGTCGCTTCTGTGGATTAGTTTCGATTAGAAACTGGCTGCGCGCGTCGAGGAAGCTCGCGTCATCGCCTCATCCGGCACAGTCGACCTCTAGGAACGCCGTGCGACTCCCCATCACAGTGCGTCCTGGATTACTTCAACCGTAAGCTTGAGGACGCGTCGTGTTTTACCGCTGGCAAGCAGAAAGATTCGAGGGCACGTGCAATGCAAGTCACTCGTCTGGTGAGCCTCTCACCTGCGAGAGTCGAACTTCAACTGGAGGGCACAGCGTGGACACCGACAGCCTCAATGTACCGTGCCGTCTTCGTCGATCGCGACGCAGCCACCCCGGTGTCTCCCATGCGAAGCGCCTGCCGGCGAAGCCTGGATCGGTCTGCCGTCTCTTCCTAGAGGCAGGCCTTGAGAAACTCGCACGTGGGGCTGCACTCTTGTCAGCCAGTGCGCATGCGACTTGCATGGGGACGGCGCGATGCGTTGCCTGATGATTTGCGCCCCGGTGATAGGCGGCTATTGTTCTGCAATGACGTCGATGAACACCAGAGGCTCCTTGCCGGTGTTTGTGATGCCGTGTGACTCGCCTTTGCGCACAATGGTGACGTCTCCGGCTTTGACCGGATAGTCCTTGCCGTCCTTGTCCTTAAAGGTTCCTTGGCCGGAAACGATGACGTAGGTGTCCTCGTTGGTGACATGCTTGTGGTAGCCGATGGAGTCTCCAGGTTGCAACGTCAGACGGCTGATCTCCTTGATTGCTTGATCCTTAGTCGCCTTGTCCCTCGTGAAGGCATAGGATCCATAGAGAGTTCCCTTTCCGCCACCAGCTTCCTTCTTTTCGATATTCTGCAGGCCTTCGTCCGGGAAGACGTCCGCCCGCGCAAAGCCGCAGAGCGCCGCAAGTGTGCAAGCAAAGACAAGCCGAGTCGTTTTCATCTGAGAGGTCTCCTTATGGGTCGCCGGATGGTAACAATCGAGTGGCGCTCCGCGCTGCCGGAAAGACCATTGGGCTGGTTCGGACTAGCGTTTTCCGTGGGCCCGGCTTGGCGTCCTCTGCACTTTGAAGTGCGCCCCGTTAGCTGTGCAGCCCGCACCCGACCGACCTAGAATCTTCTTCACCGCTTGTGCTCAATGAGCAGCGCGCTTACGGCCGCGCCGACGCATGCGACGGTGCCTACGACCATCGCGACTCGAAAGGCGTCCAGAAGCGATGCACCTTCCCGAGAGAGCACTGAGCCGATTAGCGTGGCCGTGACGAGTCCTGCGAGGCGAGTCACCGCGCTGTTGACCCCGGATGCTGCGCCGCTGTGTACCTCGTCGACTGAGGTCAGCACAAGCGTCGTAAGCGGCGCGGCCGCGGCGGCGAATCCCGTTGCTACCAGCAAGACCGCAGGAAAGACGCTCGTCCAATAGCTTGCGCTGGCGTCGACTCTGACCGCGAGCGCGAACCCTACCGCTGTGACGAGCGAGCCAACAATCAGCGGCACGCGGGCCTTCACGCGCGCGACGACCCCGCCCACGAGTGGCGAGATGACAGTCATCACGATCTGGAGAGGCACGAAGATGAGACCCGCTTGAAACCCTGTGTATCCCGCAGCTCGAATCAGAACGAACGGCATCAGTATCAGGACCGCACTGAGTGCGGTGTAAAGGAACATCGTGAACAGCGTGATTCCGATGAACGCCTTGGACTTCATGAGCCCCAGAGGCAACATCGCCCATTCCCCTCGACGCCGCTCGAACACAACGAAGGCCACGGACAGGGCGATTCCGACCGCAGCAGCCCCCAGCACCTGCCCATCTATTCCCTTGGTGCCTTCGGTGAGGGCCCAGATAAGTGCGGCGAGGGCGATTGCGGCAAGCGCACCTCCGACCAGGTCGAGCCTCTTTCCCGTGACAGGCGCGTCGGCTGGGACATAGGCGAGTGTCAGCCAGAGTGCCGCCGCAGCCAGTGGGACGTTCAGGAAGAACACTCCACGCCAGGTTCCGAGGTCAAGCAGCCAACCTGCCAGCGCAGGTGCGATCGCACTTGCGACCGCCGCCATCGCCGACCAAAGCCCGATTGCGACCCCCTTCTTCTCTCCCGAGAAGAGCTGACCAAGCAGGGCCAGGCTGCTGGGCATCAGCACCGCCGCGCCCACACCTTGGAGAAGTCGCGCTGCGACAAGCGTGGCGAGGCCGTTCGCCAAGCCACACAGCAAGGACGCAGCCAAGAAAATTGCCGTCCCGACCGCGAGCGCCCGCTGGCGTCCGAAGCGATCGGCCACGGCTCCACCGAGAAGCGAGAAGGCCGCGAGCGGAAGCAAATACGCGTTGAGCACCCACTGGAGTCCCGAAGCGTCCAGATGAAGGCTGGTGCCAATCGCCGGCAACGCGATGCTGATGGCAGCCCCGTCGACAAAGACCAGCGCCGACGTTGCCATGGTCGCGGTCAGCGCAAGATGGCATCGCGGGATCGTCACCGTGTGAGGAGTCGACCTGGCAATTGCTGCGTCGCAGACGGAAAGTACAGAACTCATGGCGCGACCTGCTCCGCTCGTCACGAGCCCAGCAGTGGGTGTCTAGGGCGACGACTCTCAGCAGCGGACGGGTGCCGCCGTGACTGTCGAGCCCAGATGCGAAGATTCAGAAGACGCGGCCGATGGCTTGGCTGCGAAACAGCGGCCACGCTATGTCGAGCCGCGCTTGGAGTCTTGCCCGCTCCAACGGAAGCTGTGCGCATATTGCGGTTGCTGCTGTAGGCTTGCTCTACACGGCAATCAATCTGCGGTCGTACACGGATCTAGAGTGCCAAGCGCCGCGCAGTACTCGACGCTGGACTACCTCACGATAGGCGTTTGGCGCCAGTGGCCGCTTTCGCCTGTGCCTCGCCATGTTGCAATGGGCGCAAGCAGCGACGATGTTGTTGGGCCCGTCACCGCCTCCTTCGCTTCGAGCTTGCAGGTGCTCCGCGGTGCAGGACAGAGGAAGCGTTCCGGGCGGATCCATCGTCACGCCACAGTAGAAGCACTTTCCTGCTTGGCGATGGAAGGCAAGATTTCGAGAGCGTTGTAGGCGGGTGCACATGGGACCTCCGTGATGGAATGTCCCCGCGCCTGCAATACGCCGCATACGGGCACCGGAGCGTTGCGCTCGTGCGGTGGTGCTGCCGAGATCCGGTCAGCGGGTCTCGACCACCAGGCCAAGACGCGTTACGAGTGTGCCAGCATCGCTTCGTACTGCCAAGCAGGCGCGCGGCAATTGCGGCGCGCCTTAGCCGCACAACTGCCGCACTAGGTGGGTGTCCAAAACCTCGTACGACGGCGTTGCTCGCGCTCGGCCGGCCACGCATCCAGGCGACGGCGCACCGTTTCGTCTATCCGCCGAAACGAGTTGCACCTGATGCATTCGATGTCGGTCCAGAATCCCGACACCGCGTGGATCATTTGCTCTAGGACAGCCTCGGTGAGCGTCACCTTGTCGAAGGATGGATGCGCAGGCCAATCAGCTGGGACTGACACCTTAAATGGGCCAGCATCGTACGTCGTGCCTGGCGGAAACCAGTTCCACCACAACGATGGCGCGAGCTCGTGCACCCTCTTGGCCGATTGACCATCGCCGTGGCGGATGGCGTTGCCCAAGTTCTGTAGCAAATCCAGATCACTGTACGAATCAAACGCGCTTAGAGGCACGGCCAAGAGCCGCTCGAAGTGCGATTGCAGACCTTTGGTGTCATTCGACCAATTTGCTCGATGAAGGCGCTCGACGTTCTGACCGCCACACAAGCGCTTGTCACGCTTGACGAGCAACCCACGCAGGCCGCGCTCCCACATCGATTGCACCGTGAGCAGGTATCCCTCGACGGTAGCCTGGTGCAACTCCGCGAGGTCGCCTTCGAAAAACGCGGCGCCTGGTTCGTCGCTCGCGTCGTTCGCACGGATTTCGCCGTCGACCACGAGAAGGGAGGGCCGCACGACCGAATCTCGGAACAGCGCAAGCGCCCGAACATGGGTCTCGGGAAGCCCGATCGATTCGTGCTCGAGCAAAGCGATGCTGTGGAGGTCCAACTCTTGGGATGTCATGGGTGCAAGCGTAGGCGTGCAAGCTCGGACTCGCTAGCTCGACGCTAGGTGACTGGCAGCCGCAGTTTCGACGATTTCTGCGAAGAAACGGACTCGTAGGCCACTAAAAACGTGCACAAACGGGAATGATGAACGCGTACAATCGTGCAAATACGTGATGGATGGGTACGATCGTGGGACACACCAAACAGCCGGATGATGCGACTGGAGAGGGCTCTAACGCCCCTGCGCGTGGCCCAGTCACGCTGCAGATGGTTGCCGACGCAGCGGGGGTGTCTAAGGCCACTGCCTCCCGCGCCATTAACGGCGAGGCCAACGTCAGCTCATCGAGGCGTGCGGCGGTTCTGGCTGCGGCTTCCCGGTTAGGGTTCGTTCCCAATACGATTGCCCAGTCGCTCGTTGAGGGGCGCACCAAATCCGTGGGCCTCCTGGCGCAGTATTTCGCGAGTCCGTTCTACGCCATGATGGTTGGCGGCATCGAAGAAGTTCTGGTCGCCGCCGGGTATGGCCTGGTCGTCTCCAGCGGGCACTGGAACCGAGAAGAGGAAGAGGCCTGCATTCGGTCGCTGCGCGCTCGCCGTGTCGACGGAATCATCGTGTTGACCGGCCGGCTCCCCGATGAGTACTTGACCGATTTGGCGGCGCAGCTTCCGATTGTCGTCACTGGGCGAACGCTTTTCGCACCTGGGCTCCACTCTCTGAGCTCCAAGGATTACGAGGGTGCCTTGGTCGGGACTCGGCACCTGCTGGAACTGGGCCACAAGCGCATCGCACACATCACCGGCGACCAGACGCATCCTGATGCGCATGAACGCGAGCGGGGCTTTCGAGATGCCATGGAGCTTGCAGGCGTGTCCGTCGACCCTGCGCTGATCGTCGAGGGCGACTACCTTGAGGCGAGCGGTATGTCCGCAGTCGGGAAGCTGCTCGACCGCGATGCGGACTTCACCGCCATCTTTGCGGCCAATGACCAATCCGCCGCCGGCGCAGCTGGCGCCTTGCACGCCCGCGGACTGCGCGTCCCCGAGGACGTCTCGGTCGTCGGCTTTGACGGATTGCGCATGAGCGCGTTCACCACGCCGCCTATCTCCACAGTCGATTTCTCAGTCGTCGAGCTCGGTCGCCGTACCGCCAGCGCAATGCTGCAACTGCTTGCCGGCGAAGTGCCGTCAGTTGCAGCCCCCGATCCGAAATTCGTTGTTCGCAGCTCGGCGCGCCGACTGTAGCCAAGTCCGCGCAGCGTCGGCGCGTTGATTGAGGGTAGGAGCAGGGCAATCTCAGATTTAAATTACAACTCGACGGGCCGTTGCTCCGGAAGTTGTCATTTGTCAGAGAGGAGGAGTTGGGACTCATTGCCCTTGTTTGCCCTATGCGGTTCCTCTATGGAGATTGCACCAATTGCGGTCCTACGCACGAGCTTAGGGCGACCGCGACGGAAGTGTGACAGCCGAGGGTTATCCCGCGTGAACTACGCAGCCAGTCATGACAACATCTGCATATGAAATACAGATTTGTAATTGGCCCGTGCGAACCGAGGCAGCGATGTCAGGTCGAAGAAGGAGCGTCGCGGACGAAGCTTTTAGGAGGCTCTTATGCGCAGTGAAGCTTTGCGTCCCACCAACACCATGGTGGAAGTGCCGCGACGTCGCAAGGCCCCCGCGGGAGCGCCCAAGGTCTCGGGCAAGCCCGCGGAGACAACCTCCAACCTTGGGGCCATCTTGCGTCGCCAAGTGCCCAAGCTAGTTCTGGCTCCGACGTTCGCGATCACGCTCATCGTCGTCTACGGCTTCATGCTGTGGACGGGCTGGATCTCGTTCACCGATTCCAAGGTCATGCCAAGCTACGACTGGGTCGGCCTTGAACAGTACCGCCGCGTGTGGGCCAATCCGATTTGGCTCATTGCCGTCAAGAACATCTTCATCTTCTCGGCGCTGTTCATTTCGCTGTCGGTCATCATCGGCTTCCTGCTGGCCGTGTTGCTCGACCAGCGCATCCGCTGCGAAGGTGTCCTCCGCACCATTTACCTGTACCCGATGGCGCTGTCGTTCATCGTGACGGGCACGGCGTGGAAGTGGATTCTCAATCCCACCTTAGGCATCGAGAACATGGTGCACGGCTGGGGGTTCCCGAACTTCCAGTTCGACTGGATCGTCCGGCCCGATGTCGCCATCTACACCGTGGTCATCGCCGGCGTCTGGCAGTCTTCGGGATTCATGATGGCCATGTTCCTCGCCGGCTTGCGGGGAATCGATGAGGAGATGGTCAAGGCCGCGCGTCTCGATGGCGCACCGCTCTGGAAGATCTACTGGCGAATCATCCTCCCGATGCTCGCTCCGACGTTCACGACGGCCATCGTCATCCTCACCCACCTCTCTGTGAAGAGCTTCGACTTGGTTGTCGCGCTGACGTCCGGCGGCCCGGCCAACTCGACGCAGCTGCCCGCGACGTTTATGTACACGCAGACGTTTGCCCGAAGCAACCTCGGCACCGGTGCCGCGAGCGCGGTCATGATTTTCCTGACCGTGAGCGCCGTCATCGTCCCTTATCTCTACTCTGATCTGCGGAGGACGCGTCATGTTCGCTAAGACTGAGTTCGTTCTCCCAGGGCATGACACGATGCAGCGAAAGCTGCTTCGCACGATGCTGTACATGCTGCTGGCCGCAATCGCGCTGGTGTACTTATTCCCGCTAATCGTGGTCGTTTTGACCTCGGTCAAGACGATGGAAGACATCAATACCGGTTCGTTGTTGTCGCTTCCGGCGCATCCCACGCTCGAGCCCTGGCATGCGGCTTGGTCGCAAGCGTGTGTCGGACTGCGGTGCGAGGGGGTCAATGGCTATTTCCAGAACACGTTCGTGATGGTGATCCCGGCTGTCGCCATCTCGACCATCGTGGGCGCGCTGAACGGCTACCTGCTGACGCAGTGGCGCTTCCGAGGTGCAGACCTGGCGTTCGCGCTGATTCTCTTCGGCTGCTTCATTCCGTACCAGATCGTTCTCATTCCGATGGCGCGTGCGCTTGGCTGGCTTCACCTAGCACGCAGCATCACCGGCCTCATCGTCGTGCACGTCTGCTTCGGCATCGCGTTCACCACGATGTTCTTCCGGAACTACCTGATTACCCTGAGCCCCGACTTGGTCAATGCCGCCAAGGTCGATGGCGCGCGGTTCTTCACGATTTTCTTTCGCATCATCGTGCCGATCTCCGTGCCGTGCTTCATGGTCTGTCTCATCTGGCAGTTCACGAATATCTGGAACGACTTCATCTTCGGAGCGACCTTCACGTCCGGGGATAACAGTCCCATCACGGTTGCGCTGAACAATGTAGTGAACACCTCCACAGGCGAGCGTCCGTACAACATTCACATGGCGACGGTGCTCATCACCGCAGCGCCCACGCTGCTGGTCTACGTCTTCGCCGGCAAGTACTTCATGCGCGGCCTCATGGCCGGCTCCGTCAAAGGTTGATCCCATGGCCGCACTTACCCTGCGCAACGTCTCGAAGAGCTACCAGTCGGTCAGTGTCCTCAAGGACATCAACATCGAGATCGATTCCGGCGAATTTCTCGTCCTTCTCGGCCCGTCGGGATGTGGCAAGTCCACGCTGCTGAACTCGCTGGCTGGCCTGACCAACATCACGGCGGGAGACATCGTCATCGATGGCAAGCGCGTCAACGATGTTCCGTGCGACGCGCGAGATATCGCGATGGTCTTCCAGTCGTATGCGCTCTACCCGTCGATGACGGTGCGCAAGAACATCAGCTTCCCGCTGGAGATGCGCAAGATCTCGTCCCACGACAGGGAAGAAGCCATCGCACGTGTGGCCGCGCTACTTCAAATCGGGCACCTGCTCGACCGCAAGCCCGGTCAGCTGTCGGGCGGCCAGCGCCAGCGTGTGGCTATCGGCCGCGCACTTGTTCGCGACCCGCGCCTGTTCCTGTTCGACGAGCCTCTTTCGAATCTCGATGCACTGCTTCGGGTGGAGATGCGAATGGAGCTCAAGAAGCTGCACCAGCGCATCCGCAAGACTACGGTCTACGTCACCCACGACCAGGTCGAGGCGATGACGTTGGCGACTCGCATCGCCATCCTGCACGATGGCCGGCTGCAGCAACTCGGGACGCCAAGCGAGGTCTACGAACGACCCGCGAATCTGTTCGTGGCCACCTTCATCGGCAGCCCGTCGATGAACCTGCTCCCTGGGCGTCTGGTCTACGAGGACGAGCAGTTCAAGATTCGCATCGCTGGAAAGGGCGGTGCCACGAGCGTGGAGCTCCCGGTTCCTGCTGACGTCGGTGTGCGCCTGCGCCCCAATCAAGAGATCACGATGGGCATTCGCCCGGAGTGGATCCGGCTGCGCGGTCCGAGGAACACGATGGAGCGCACGCTGACGCTCCCTGCAACGGTCTCGCTGGTCGAACTGACAGGGCCTGAAGAGATTGCTCTGCTGAATGTTGCAGGGCACGACATCTCGGCGCGCTTCGGCGTCAATGAGGTGCCGCACGAGGGCGCGGTGGAGATTTCCGTCGACACGCGCAAGTGCCTCATCTTCGACACGGCGTCGGGCGAACTGGTCATCTAACAAAGCAACATTCGGAGTTCGAGATGCGTGATTCGGTCATTGGCTGGGGAATCGTTGGCGCAAGCAAGATTGCGTCCGAGTGGGTCGCGCCCGCCATCTCGAATACGCCAGGCCACGAGGTCGTTGCTGTGCTCAGCAGCGACGCCGTGCGCGGCGCGGCTTACGCCGAGGCGAACGCGATTCAGCAGGCGTATACCGACCCGCGAGCCTTCTTTGCTGATCCACGCATCGAGGCGGTCTACGTCAGCACGACGAACGAGCGGCACTACAGGGATACGCTGGAAGCAGCCGCGGCGGGCAAGCACATACTGTGCGAAAAGCCGATGGCGCTCAACCTGAAGCAAGCGCAGGAGATGGTCGAGGCCTGCGAGCAGGCCGGCGTCGTGCTGGCTGTGAACCATCACATGCGGTGCATGGAGACGCACCGAGCCATCCGTGACGTGTTGAGAGCTGGGACGCTGGGCAAGGTTGTGTTGACTCGCATCTTCTTCGGCGTCGGGCTGCCCGAGGAGGCCAAGCGCTGGCGGGCGACCAGCGTTGAGAGCGGTGCTGGGGTGTTTTTCGACCTGTCGGTGCACGACGCCGACCTGATCCGGTTCCTATTCGATGAGGATATCGAGAGCGTCAGCTGCCTCACCAGCAATTCCGGCTCAACGGCTGAAGGAATCGAAGACACGACCATGTGGACGGCCAAACTGACTAGCGGCCGCCTGGTGCAGGTCACGGAAAGCTTCAACACGCCCCACGCACGTACGTCTGTGGAGATCCACGGTACCGAAGGTTCTCTCATCGCGACCGACGTGCTGCTGCAGCCCGGGCAAGGCGTGATTCACATCTTCAAGAACGGTCGTCCGACCGAGCTGACCTATCCGGCGGCCAATCCGTACCTGCGCGTTGTGCGCGAATTCGGCGCTGCCATCCGGTTCCATGGCGCACCAGCTGCGACTGGCAAAGACGGGCTTCTAGCCCTGAAGGCCGCGCTTGCTGCGCGCGCGGCTGCCACCACTGGGAACAGCGTAAAGCTGTAGATCGTGTTTCGCTACTGAAGCCTCTCACAAGGAGGCGTGGATAGGTGCGCCTGCACACCTGCCAGCACGATTCATCAACGCGATTTCGAAGGCCAGCACAGGCCAAAAGCAAATCCTCAATTTTCTGAGGAGGGACGAGTGCATCCGCTTTAACCCACGTCAATACCCATCGCGATCCACATCACCAATCGAGGAGCTTAGAGAAATCATGATCGTCAACAAGAATCCCCGCGCTCGCATCACCGCTACCGCCGTTGCCGCCGGCGCGTTGCTCAGCACCATGTCGGCGCATGCCGTGGACTGGACCGGCTACATGCGAGGCGGCCCCGCGGCCACCGACGTCTCCGGCCGTTCGCGCCAGTGCTACGGTCTCGGCGAGCTCAAATACCGCCTCGGCAACGAGTGCGACTTCTACGGCGAGTTCCAGCTGGCCCAGGCCATGAAGAGCGACGGCGTCGACTTCAACGCCGTTCTGCTGACCAACTTCTACAGCCCGGCCACCGAGACCAACAACAACTACGGCATCGAGCAGGCCTACGTCGAGATGAAGGGCGTGGACATCGCTCCCCAGGCGCTGTTCTGGATGGGCAAGCGCCGCGATCGCGACGACGTCCACATCGTCGACACCTTCTTCACGAACATGTCGGGCGTGGGCGCCGGCGTCGAGAACATCGACCTGGGCTTCGCCAAGTTCGGCGTCGCCGGCTACAAGGCCGACAGCCCGGCCGAATACATCGACGGCCAGCACATCACCACCACCGGCGGCAACAACGGCGTGGGCCGGTTGCATGCCCAGCTCTACGACATCCCGGTCAACCCGGACGGCAAGCTGCG
>FTCQ01000023.1_pt1 | contig 24702 bp, 24 predicted proteins | sample 1639821 | NCBI WGS metagenome assembly FTCQ01 (sample SAMEA3914869, study PRJEB12502) | metagenome | biome: forest; material: soil | place: USA | collected 2012-03-12 | depth 0.1 m | reverse complement strand
GCGCAGGAGATGGCGCCGTTCGGCGTCAAGGTGCTGATCGTCGAGCCGGGCCAGTTCCGCACCAACCTGGCCGGCACGGGCATGCGCCACATGCCGGCGTTGGAGGCCTACGCGCCGGTGGTCGGCGGCACGCGCGAGTTCGCGCATGCGATGCACGAGACCCAGGCCGGCGATCCTCGCAAGGCCGCTGCGGCCATCGAGCGCGCGCTGGCCGCGACGAAGACGCCGCTTCGCCTGCAGCTCGGCGGCGATGCCGTCGACGCGGTGAAGGCCCACGCGCAGGCGCTGCTGGCAGAGCTGGCCGACTGGGAAGCCGTCGGCCGCGGCACCGACTTCGATCGCGCGCCGCAATGGGCATTACGCCGCAACTGACCCAACCTTTGTAACAGCCGATTTTTGGGTGGCGGGCTGCCACAATTTATAGCAGCGCGGGTGGCTTCACAGGGATATCTTCTCTGGATGTTCGCCTTGGTGACCCGACTTTCTTCCGCCGTAAAACAACTTGCCGAGCGCCACGCCCGCTACAAGGGGACCGTCCGCCAGCTCGAGGCTCGCTTGGTCGACATGCAACGTCAGCTCGACAATGCACGCTCGAAGATGGAGGCGGCGGGCTTGTTGTTGACCCGCCTTGAGGAGCGTGCCCGCCTTGACCAAATTCAAGCCATTTCGGAGCACCCCGGAGCGTACGGGAAGCGGGGTTCGCTCAAGGCAGCCATGCTCGACTTCCTGCGGTCGTCTGATGCGAAATGGGTGCCAACGACAGAGCTGAGCAAAGCGATGCAGACCCGCTTCTCCCTGGTGTTCGAGAGCTGGGCTCGCGAGAAGGCGTGGGTGCGCAACCTCAAGCTCACTCTGGAACGCCTCGTAGCTCAGGGGGTCTTGGAGCAGTCGCGAACTGGTCCCGACCGGAACGACCGGGTACTTTGGCGCTTGAAACAGGACGAGAAGCGGTTCTCATTGGCTGACCTTCGAGCGCTCCTTGGTCCGGACGAAGACCTGGCGGGAGCGTGATGCCATGGCCCGCCTTCCCGTTGCCACTCGTCAACTCTCCGAACGCCGCGCTCGACTCGCCGGCGAAGTCCCGCGGCTTGAGAAGCTGCTCGCAGAAGTCTCGACCAGACTGGAAGCTGCCCGCGCTGAGTTGGCTGCCGTCGACCTCATCCTGCCCACGTTCGACGACCGTGTTGACCCCAGCCAAATAGCGCCCATCGTGGCACGGCAAAGCCTCCACGGAAAGCGCGGTGCGTTCAAGGAGGCGGTGATTGCAATGCTGAAGGCCGCAGCGCCGGGAAGCTTGTCGACAGCGGAGATGAGCATTTCGCTACGACAGAAGTTCGACTACGACCTTCCGACCACCGCCGCTGTCAAACGCTGGAATGACAACACCCTCCGACCGCAGCTGCGAGCGTTGGTCAAGGAGGGTGTCGTGGAGCGGGTGAAGCTCACTGAGGTTCACAGCGACGACGTGTACTGGCGAATGGCGCAGGAGAGCACGACGTCGCTGGAGCAGTTACGTTTGCGTGCAGAAGCCGGAGCCTGACAGTTTTCAGAATGGCGCTGGAGCGGAGCCCCAGCCATTAGCAGAACATCGCCCCTTTTAAGTAGGGCTGCTTCATCCCTTTCGCGCGCACTCGCCTTGCTTCAAATTTCCCGCGAGTTGCTCGAAAAAGCATTGTGCATAGGGTCCGCTGACTTGCTTGGTGAGCTCGCTCACCCGCTTGAGCTTGTCTTCGCGGGCGACGGAGCGTTCGAAGTATGCAGAATAAATTCGCTGGAATTCCTCGTCCCCGAGCGCAGCACCTTCCAACGCAACATACATTCGCGACGTCTCCGTAGGATAGTAGCCTCCAGAGTAAAGCTCGTGCATTGCAGACAGGTCACCGCGCAACTGCCGAAGCTCAAGGTCGTTTTGACGACGTTGTTGCACCGTTTGTTGCGTTGAAGGTGTCGCAAGCAGCCATGGGCCCAGTCCTAGCAGCAAGCATACAGCGCCGACGATGAATGGGGTGAGTTTGGAGAATTTCATTGAGGTTTAGTTCCGTCGAATTCAACCCAGCTGCCTGTGTAGGGGATACCGATGCGGTCGAAGTACGGAAGCTGTTTAGACGGCCCGAATTCCCAGTCTAGAAATCCCGTGTCAAAGTCGGGGGTAGCGCGAACCTTAGCCTTCGCCACGCGCGCAATCTTGGCTGCTAGGGACTGTTCTCCGCCGGTACCAATGCTGCAAACGCGAAACTCGATTGGGTCACCCATCTTGTACCCCTGCGCACGCATCGCTTTGACAATCTCTTCCGGGTCAGTCATGTGAGAAAGCGTTGTAGGCGACCCATGAGCAAAGACGATAGCCACGTTCGCTCCTCCCATCCCCAGCCTCTTCCAGCGTTGAGCGTATCGGTGTCCGGGGTCAGTTGCCGGCAGCAGCAGGTCAATCACATAGAGACCGTACGGGTCGATGTTTGTTAGCGGGTTAGAGCCTGCGTAAGCGTAAGTATTGATACCCGCCGCAAGACCAGTTGGGTCGCTCTGAACGTACTTGCCCAGCGCCGGCTCGTACTCGCGCCAACCGTTGTGGTGGTAGCCGGTCTCAGAGTCGAAGTACTGCCCCGGGAAGCGCGGTCCGTACGCAAAGTCCCCCAGATTGCTGGGGTTCTGGTTGGCGGGTGTAGCGCCGAATGGCTCGCCGTCCCACGACCAGACCAACTGACCAGCGGTACTGGTGATGGCTCGCGGAGTGCCCAGGTTATCGGCATAGACGTTGAAGTTCGCAACGCTGCCACCAAATGCTTTGAACGTGGCAACGGGGATGTCGCCTAGCCACGCTGTCTCTTGAATGACGGCACCGGTGGCGTCGTACTCACCAAGAAGGTGACCAGCCGTGTCGTAAACGAAATTCGTCTTGGCTCCGCCGGCACAGGTCGCGGCAGTCTTTTGCAACCGCAGCCCGTCGGGGCTGTTCACCGCGGTCAGCACATTCGAGGTCGCGAGTTGGCCGTCTGCCAGGAATCCCAGCGTCACGGAGGAACCGCAGGCCAGCTGGGGAGACCCGCCTGCTACGGCCGAAGGCTGGCCATCCGCTGTGTACGAAACCGCGCGTACCGATGCTGACGGCGTTACGTAGCCGGTAACGCGCTTGCTGTTGCCATCGACGGCCACGGCGTAGCCTGAACCGTTCGTGGAGAGCCCGGTGCGGTTGCCGTTAGCGTCATACGAGTATGTCCAGGCGCCTAGCGAGGTAGTCGCGGAGGTCAGTCGGTCAAAGCCGTCGTAGCCGTAGGTTGCGGCACCGAGCAGACCGTCGCTGATGCCGACGATGCGGTCTTCGTTGTCGTAGCTGTACGTGCGTGTGCCCCATGGCATCGAAACGCTCGCTACGCGGCCAGCGCCATCGAAGGCTCGCACGACCGACTGGCCTCCACCAAACGTCCAGCCGGCAACGGCTCCGAGAGGCGTGTAGCCGATGCCAGAAACCAGGGTCGTGCCTCCCGACGTCATGGAGCTGGGCCGGCTCGCGCCATCCAACCCGAACGCGACCGTGCGTCCGCTTGGAAAGGTGATGCTGGTCAATGCGCCGTTCGCGGCATACCCATACGACGTGGTCAGCGACGCTGAGCCTGACAGGGCCTGTGTCGCACTGGTGACCTCACCGAGCTGGTTGTGTGAATAGGTGAGGGTCAGACCAGAAGCGGACGAGACCTGCACGAGGCGTCCAGCTTCAACACCGCTCGTGCCATAGCTGAAGGTGTATGTGATGGAGCCGCCTGACGGGTGCCAGACGGTCTTGGTCGAGACACGGTCAGCTGCGTCGTAGGTGTAGGTCTCCTGCATTCCCGCGCCATTGACGCGCGTGAGCAGGTTTCCATTGGCGTCGTACGAGTACGAGCTCGAGCCGGTATCGGGGGAACTTTGAGTCTGCGCGTCGCCATAGCCATTGCGGCCATAGCTCGTCACCAGCCCGCGCGGGTCTTGGACGCCTGTCAGGACGTCCTGGTAGTTGTAGCCATACCCGACGGACGCGCCGTTCACCGACTGGCTGACGTTGCGACCAAAAGCATCCCACTGAAGGGTCTTCGTCCGGCCGCTTGGAGAGGTGACGCTAGTAACCTGGCCAACGGCGTCGTAGGTGAAGCTGGTCGTGGTATCGGCCTGGACTTGAGCTGCCGTGAGCGCGCCGAGCGCAGCCAGTGCCGCTGCGGCCAGTTGCCGCAGCGAGATGTTCTTCTTGTTCATCAGAAGGCCTTGGTGAGAGAGGTGATGCGGGAAAGCTGGTCGTAGGCGGCTTGCCGGGAGAGCGCGATAGCTCCGCCGTTGCCCTTGACGGTCTCCTGGGTGACGTTGCCGGCTGCGTCGAGAAGGCGGTCTACTCGGTTGCCGAGAGAGTCCTGCGTCCAGATAAGGCGGTTGGCGTCGTCGTAGCCCATCGAAAGCGACACGCCAGAAGGGAGCGAGGTGCCGACCAGCAGGCCCGCTGCGTCGTAGCTGTAGGTCGTTGCGACACCGCCGGTGACAACCTGCGTGACGTGGCCGCGTGCGTCGTATGACAGAGAGCTCTGCAGTCCGTTAGGGTACGTCACCAGCCCCGGTCGACCGTTCGCGTCGTAGTTGTCGTAGGTCGTCACCAATCCCACCGGGTCCGTGATGGAGACAAGGTTTTCGGAGGCGTCGTAGGCGTAGGTGGTCGTGGCATTGACGTCACTGCGCGGAGCCTTGATGGAAGTCACCGAACCCTTGGCGTCGTATGTCCAAGATGTCGTTCGAGAAGCGCCTATCGTCTGCGCACTAGCGCCGCTCGCACCGCTGAAGTCGTTGGTCTCCAAGTCAGCCCGCAGGAGCATGCGGCCCGCTGTGTCGTAGTTGTAGAGCGTCTTCACCTGTGGACCTGTGACCGTCATCGGGACGGCGTACGAAGCGTGCCATTGGTAGGTGCGAACTCGGGCGTCACCCGGTGGCGACGCCAACGCGTCGGAGCAGTTGGTGCCGCTTTGAAGGCCTTCCACAACGAGAGTGGGTAGGTTGCGGGGCGCCGAGTAGGCCAGGCAGGTCTTGAGACCTTGCTTTGTGGTCAAGCCGCTGACGTTTCCACGACTGTCGTACTCGAACAAGTCGCCACCGGCGCAACCATTCGTACACGTGCGGACGTTCGAAGTGACGAACGCACGCGGCGTGCCGTCGACGGACATGAAGTTCATCTGCGAGACAACGCCGAGGGCATCAGTCACCGTCGCGCTGCTGGAGCCATAGCTGACCTGAGTGAGGTCCGCGTTACCGGTTCCAGCCCAAGATGCCGTGGCGTGCCCCGCGCCGTCGTAGGCGACGTTGACGACAGGTTTGCCGTTCTCCGCTACAACGCGGGTAAGCTTGTAGCGCAGCGAGTTCAACTGGCCATTGACGGCCCAGGCTGGGTACTGATACGTGCGTACGGCGGAGCCGGGATACGTGACTGAGGTCAACCGACCGGGGGTGTCGTATCCATAGACAACGACAGAGTTGTCAGGCAGGGTGACCTTGGTCAGAACCGCATTGCCGCTTGGGCCGCCATACGCCAGGGACAGCAAGTGTCCACGGTCGTCTTGAACTTTCAGCAGCAGGTTACCGCTGTACGTCAGCGTCACGACCCCACCTTGGCCGTAGGTGATGGAAGTCAAGTTCCCCGCTGCTGAGCCCGCCCCCGCGTATTGCTCAATGGTGCCGTCAGGGCGAACGTACTTGAGTGCGGTTACCTTTCCGGATGCGAAGGTTCCGAGCAATGTTCCTGTCTCATATGACGGGCCCGAGTACACACCTCCTGCCAATGTGAAGGTGGCCGAGCTACCGTCGGGACGTAGCATGACGACGGTGCTTCCGTCATCGGGAAACACCGCACGATACGAGTAGGTGTGAGACCAGCCAGGGGCCATGTACAAGGCCATTGGTCCGGCCCCGCTGTTGTAGGAACGGCCGAAGGCGACCAAGCTGGCGCTCGCGGGTATGTAGTCCGACTCTGCGAGCATCTCGTTGCCGTTGGCCGCATTGATGGGGTCACCAACAACGGGCCCGACAGGCTCTGAGTTTGCCGCCTGGCGCCGCAACCAAGCCTTTTGGCACTCGCTGCAGTTGGGCGGAGGGCCCTTCTCGTTGGAGGCATCGTCTGCGACGGTCGCTGCAATGTCTTGGGTGCAAAGATACGGCGCGTAGGTTGACGACTTGCTGGGGCTGTATCCGGGGTTGCACCGAGTGATTTCCCACAGAGTGTTTTCGTTCAAGTGCAGAATTCCGCGAGCGCCAGAGGGGTCATTGCCCACCACGAGCACAGACGGGTTTGAGCTGTCTCGACAGTTCGTGTACACAAGCGGCAACTTGACCGAGATGCCATTTGGGTCGCCCGTATTCACAAGTGTCGTGGACGGATAGTCCTGCGCCGCAGGCTTGTCGCAGACCATGCTGCTTGTGTAGACGTTGTAGGAACCGTTCAGCGCGGCCGAAATGTCGGTGAATCGCTGCGACGAATAGTCTCCATAGCAATTTCCGCTTGAAGGATAGAGGCACTTTCCGGAGATGTAGTACCCCTCTGCATGCGCGCTGCCCGCAAAGGCCCAGAGGAGACAGAAGACGGAGAGAACACGAGCTAGAAGGGACTTGACCTGCATTTGCCGACAGCCAGTTGGAGGGACTGGATGTGAAGCAAGAGCGCTTTAGCCAGGGTCTAGGTTCAAGTCCGCTGCCTCGGTTTGACGATGCACAATCGCGGGATGACAAACCTCGCCTCTGTCCTCAAAGCCGAAGTCACTCGCCTTGCTCGCAAGGAGCTTCGCGCCCACACCGACGGCCTGAAGAAGGTAGTTGCCAGCTACCGGTCGGAGATTGCTGCACTCAAGAAGCGAGTTGCTGACCTTGAGAAGCAGATGGCTCGCTCGGAGCGCGCTGCGAAGCGCCAGGCGCCTGCGGCAGCCGGAGATGAGGGTGGCGGTGCCTCTGGAACGCCACTTCGTTTCAGGGCGGCTGGCATGGCAGCAAATCGGAAGCGACTTGGGCTGTCCGCCGCGGACTTCGGCAAGCTGGTCGGAGCCACGGGGCAGAGCGTCTACAGTTGGGAAGCTGGCAAGTCCAAGCCTCGCGGCCAGAACCTCGTCGCCATCGCTGCGCTTAGAGGGATTGGCAAGCGTGAAGCCGCTGCAAAGTTGGAAACGCTTGACCAGTAGGGAGCTGCGTCCCTGTGCGAGTCTAAGACCGCCCTGTCGGGCACCGCGTGCTTAGCCAATCCAAGGAGCAGGCTCCCCGTACGAGAAGTACCTCCAAGTGTTAGCCACTACTCCAAGGCCGCGGAGAGCGTCCAACGCTTGGGCAGGATTGCCCTGTGCCTGTCCAAACGCATCCTGTACCTCAGCGCTGGACGGCGGTGCGCTAAGCCGAAGCAGCCAGCCAACAAACCAGTCGTCGTCGAAGTCACTGCCGTTCCGGCTAACTTCGCCAGCCCAATGCCGCAAACGTTCGTTGTCGGGCCACACTTCACGCCATTGAAGGCTTGGAGTGGCCTTAATTAGGGGAGCAGCGGGCTTCGGCGCTGGTGCCGGCGCCTGCCTAACCGGCGGCGTGACTTCGTTGTGGGCAACAAACAAGTCGCCAGCCTGCCATCGCAGAAACCCGCAGCTTTTCAGATATCTCAGGTAGGCGTCAGCGGCTGGACGGGCAGCATCTTCGTCCCCTTTGACACCGAAGCGCTGTGCCAGCCAAGTGCTCAGAACGCGCGCGTTCGGCATCCGCTTGCCGAGCGTGCTCTCTCCAGCTGCACCGAGTACAAACTTCGAAAACAAAGCGCCTTGCCAAAGGTCTTTGTCGGCAAGCACGATGTCGCCGCCTTCGCGAAGATTGACCCGGAGATGGCTGGGGAAGTCTTTGCGCTGTATGCCGAGTTCCTGCTCCAGGCGGCGCCATTTCTCGCTGACGGGTGATGCCCTGTACCTCAGGTTCGCTACTTGGTAGGCATCCGTTCGGCTGCGAGGCGGAGCCGGAGTTCGAGCGGGCTGCGCTTCCCGACGGGCCATTTCGGCAAGCCGGCCTTGGCGCCAGGCTTCAAAGCCGGCCAGCAGCATAGCCTCCCATTCGGTGCGTCGAGGGTGAAACAGCCAGCGCTTGTTTTCCTCGGACGAAATGACCGCAGCCTCCAGCGCGTCAAAGGTGAAGACCTTGCCGACCAACGCCGCCAGGTCAACCTCAATAGCGGGCAGTGCCAGTCGAGCCAGGGAAGCCTGCTTGTCCCCATCAACTTCGTGCGTCACGTGGATTTCGACGCCGTGCGCATCGTCGCCGATGTAGCCAACGGCGTCCGGTCGCAGTTCACCAACAGCTTGTTCCAGCACCACACGGTCGAAACGCCAAACCTCGCCATGGCCAAAGACTTTATGCGCCACGAAATTGCCGCACTGAGGGTCACTGCGACCCACGCTTACCGGCAGTGCTGGCAGGCGTATCCAACCTTTGTCTGCCACGAGTTGCTTTGCAGCCAAGTGCAGTGCCGTTTCCGCGCCCGATGCACATTCAGAACCAGGAAGGTGCGCGAAGTGCTGGACGTTCTTCTCACCCTTCTTCGCAAGAAGGCGTTCGCCGCAGCCGGGACAGGTGCAGTTGCACGCAAGACCGCGCTCGACTTGAGCAACCTCAACGAGGCGGCCGTCGAGACGTAGTCCGAAAGGTATTTGCAGCGCAGCAGCCATAAAGGGTCAGCCTGTGGAACGAGCTGATTATTCGGGTCGAAACCCCGTGAAGCGTAGACCGCTTATCTCTGGTCAGCATGTGGCCTATCGGCACTGGTACCTATTAGCAGGAGTGCTCCTTCCCTAAGTCCGAGCATACGGACGGGCATGTAGATGTTCGTACTCTTCACAGCGAGCCTCTTTGTGAATCCAAAAGCTGCCATCGCGCAGCTCGGCCAAGCCCGCGTCTAAGAGTCGGTGAAGGTCAGCGCGGAGCATGATTCCGTCGCCAGCCTTGTTGTCGAAACGCCAGTTCTTGCCTGGCAGGTGCGCCGCGTCCAGTACCTTTTGGACTCGGTTTCCACTGACCGCGCAAGTCCAGCCGCAAGCCTCTCCCACCAAGAAGCGGAAGACCTGCTGCTTCATCCGTCGCTCTGTCTCGGCCCACACGGTCTTGGAGTCTTTACCGGCTCCTTTGACCAATGGCACAAGGCCCGCGATGCCAGCCAGGGGCACGGACAGCTCGCGCACGATTTCCGCGCGCTCGACATCCGAGCGACTTCGCATGCCGTCGAAGTAGAGCACTGGAGATGCGCCTTCCATTGCACGGTCTGGCCACCCAGCAAGCTGCCGTTGGTAGGCGGCAACAACATCGTCCAGCTCCAATACCGCGTAGTTGCTGACAATCAAATCGCCGGGCATGTGCACCATCGGTAGGTACTGAGCTCCTCGCGTCTTCGCGTTCGCGACCAAGTTGCGCACAAAGTCGACGTACTGCTGGGCCTGACGGGGTGCCGGCGCATCTACCATTCCGAACTGGAACGCTGCGAAATCGGCTTGGTTCTTCCAGGCCTGCTTGACCCAGAAAATCACCCGCGTGCCGTCGGCCGCCTGCGCCTCCGCAAACTTCATCCCGTAACGCACCGCAATGCTCGCGTGCGTAAGACCGTGCGCCTTGAGCAGCTCCGGCACCATGGCCAGAAGCAGCTTCTCTCTTTGGTAGCTTCCAGCGTCACGTGCCATCGTCGAACTCCGAACATTTACCCATGCCGCACGCTACGACGCATCGCGAAGAGCGTCGGCTGCCGCCTCTGCGCTTGTGAAAAGTCCGAGCAACGTGTGAACATTACCTCGACCGCTGGAGCTGCGCCCACGAGTCCAAGCCTGGTAGGGCTTGTCCCCAGGGCCCACGTGCACCATGCCAACAAGTTTTCCAGCACTGTCAGTCACCGGCAAGTTCCGAGCGGTCATTTCGATTCCTTTACTAAGCACGCCACCACCGTTTCGCGACAGCTCTTCGACCAAATCCGGCGGTAGGCTCACGGAGGTCTTGAGCCGCTTCTGGCCGGCGGGGAGTGGCTTTCGCCCAGCTCCTCGAGGGTTGCCTGCGGCCAGTTTGATTTTGGTCATACTTTATTTAACCATCTGGTCAACGCTTTGTCTACCGTTCGCTCGTGGCCCTCACTTCTCGCGACTTCTCAAAGGTTTTGAGAAGTTATACGTCGTCTGGCCGGCTCGCAACCCGGTATCACATGGCGCCTCTTGACCAGCGCCTGCACTGGTAATGACCAGTTGTACTTTGCACCCATAATTTTCCATAACGGGGCAGGCGGGCACCTCCGGAGTCGACCGGGCGCCGACGTGAATGGGTGGCTCATGCCATGACCCAGAGCTCGGGCAGATTCCTCGTCATCTCGGCAGGAGGATGGCTTGGATACCCGACATTTGGTCTTCAAATCGCACCCGCTCGACCGCGATGTCGACCGAGCTCTCAGGGCGCTCGCTGACCACTTCCAGGCGACGCGCGGGGCGCTCTTCCGCATGTGCGTCGCGAGTGGGCTGATGCAGCTTGACCGCGGCGTCGCGCTCCCGCCAACGTCAGACGACGCTGTCGCGGCCCTGCAGACTGCCTACATCCATTTCGACGACTACGAACGTCTCCGCGTGCTCGCATTCCGCCTGAGGCTGGAACACGACGACCTCCGCCGGCGCGTCGTTCGGCTCGGGCTCCTTTCCTTGCAGGCCGCGACGGGCTTCGTAGCCCTTCGACCTTCGGAGCAGCCATGACCTCCCCGAGCAACCGTCCGAAGGCCCCTCAACCAGTGGAGCTGCAGGTGCCCGCCGAGCTGGTCGAGCCGCTCGCTGCGTTGTTTCCAAAGCTGGTCGCGAATGGCGCTCGCCGTGTCGAGGTGTTCAGCTACGGGAGGCCAGGCGAGTCCTCGTTCTGGTTGGCTTTCCTCATCACGGATAAGGGGCGCGACACGGCCGGAACGGCGGACCTCCGCCATCTGCGGCTCGAAGAACAGGTGCCTGAGCTCCTGGAACAGCTGTCGAATTGGCCGCCATCGTCACTTGGCGCTCCAGCCGACGAGGCCTTCTAGGTCGACAGCGCTTGCCTCACAATGACTAACCGTTGAGCAGGAGTCGGCGCCGATAGCCGCGAACCTGCCGCATCACATCAGGGGAACCGAAGGCATGACCCAAGGGCAGGGAGCTTTGGACTGGGGACTCGTGGGGGACACCGCGGATGCCGTGCATCAAGTCGGCCACGGAAACGCTCGCCATGCCCAGGTCGTCCCCTCGTTTGTAGCCGTGGAAATGCGGCGCCCGTTGGAATGCTGGGCCGGTGACATCCAGCCTGGCGAGCTATTGCGCTGGGAGCGAAAGGGCGACCTTCCGGCATCGGCCCGTGACGACCTACGCCAAACCATCGTCAAGCGCACACGGCCGCGCGCCGAGTACTTCTGGCAGCAACCGGTTGGCGTCCGCATGGCAGATGGGTGGCGCGAGCGGCTCTCCGGTGCCGATAGGAAGCGTGTCGAGCAGCTTCCGCTGACCGACATTCGCCCCCTAGAGGTGTGGACCCTTCGCGATGTAAAGGAGGGTTTGCGTCAGCCCCTTGAGCAGACTCTGGCCATCCTGGCGAAGCTCGAATCCGTCTACTGGGTACCACCTTCGCCGTCGGAAAGCGACGCGCGGCGGTCTGGGACGGACTACGGGTCACCGGTCGTTGTCACAGACGAACTTCGGCAGCAAACTGCTCTTGCACTCGAACTGCCTTGGCTAGACCGAGTCGCCAGCAATGACGTTCGTCTTGCCTTTCCGGGCGCTGCACCGCTTACGGCTTGGCTGACAGAGCAGATTTCTGGTCACGCGGTGCATCCGTCGATGCCCGGGCTGGTGGCACGTCTGCTTCGAGCGACTTCGCTGACAGCGGAGGCAGAAGCGCGTGAAATCGTCGAGGCGGTCGTAAGGCATCGCCTGCCTCGGGCTGACGTCACAGCGGCGCGGCGTTGGGTAGACATGGTCGTCCGTCGGTACATTTCACGGAACGGCTCCGGGCGCATCCTTGCTGACGTTGGAGATGAGTTCTCGGTTACGCGAGAGCGGGTTCGCCAAGTTTGCGAGGCTTTCGAGACCTGCGTAGCTGAAAACCACGTTTGCACGCCGGCTTTGGACCGAGCCCTTCTCGCAGGCGCACGGGTGGCGCCACTCGCTGTCGATGAGCTTGACGAAGAACTTCGGAGGTTCATCGGCGATGGCGCCGGATTCGAGAGTCTCATGGGATGGGCCCGAGCGCTAGGAATGGAAAACCTGCCACTCAGCTGCGAGCGGGTCAGGACATACGTTCGCGGTGAAGTCGTCGAGGTGACTATGGCGCAAGCCCCGGACACCCAGCCCTGGGTCGCGGCCATGATTCGTCACGTCAGCCGCGACAGCTCGATGTTCGGGTGCACGAATGTGCTGCGAATCGCTGGCCGCCTCGCGCTCAAGGAGGGTCTGGCACCAGGGCAAGAGTCACTCGAGACCGCGCTGCAGGCCACCAATGGCTTCCGATGGCTGGACAAGGACACGGGATGGTTTTCACTTGGCGACAGCTCTGGCTGTTCGGCCGCCTCTCGCGTACGAAAAATCATGGCCGTTGCGGAAGCGACGGTTGGCACCGACGAAATCGCTGCGGCCCTGGCCAGTGACGACATGTGGATGTACCGCGAGACCTCCAGCTTGGGGCTGGCGACGCCGCCCGTTCATGTGCTCAGGGAACTGCTCAAGGCGTGGCCATGGCTTCGAGTGGTGCAGAAGGGACGCTTCGTCCCCAGCGAGCTGTTCGACCGGTCGCGCGCGCTTTCCGACGTTGAGCAGGCTTGCATGGCCGTCATCCTCGCAAACAACGGCGTCGCCTGTCGGTTCGAGCTGAAAGAAGTGGTCGTTGGCAAGCTCGGCCTCACCGATGTGCTGCTTGCTGCTGTGCTGGGTAGCTCACCAATCTTTGACCGCCTCGAACACGGGCTGTATGCGCTCATCGGCCGCCGGATGGGCGATGGTGCGGTCAATGCTGCCAGGCAGCGACTCCGTCAGCGTTCGGGCTCGCCGGAGCCTCCGCCATTCGACCTGCGCAGCGACGAGTTCGTTGGGCGAGTGACGGACGCATCGTTGAGGAATGAGCAGTATTCGGTACCGGCCCGCTTCCATGCTCGCCTGGTGGGCAAGCGTCATCGGGTGCTCGACGAGGCCGGTGCGGTCATCGGCGAGGCGCGCGTCTCCCAGTCGGGCGCGCTGGCAGGGGTGAATCGCCTTTTCGCTGACCTTTCCCCAGGCGACACGCTTCGCGTTGAAGTCATTGGTGAGGAAGGCCTGCGTGTTCGACGCGTTAGTCAGTTGGCCACCAGCGTTGAGCCGGCTGACCAGTTGGACGCCAAAGAGGAGAGCTCAAAATGGGAGTAGGTGACTGGTTCCAGTCGTTTTGCGGAAATCTCCGAATCGGCACAGAGAAGCGTGGCTCGATTGCTTATCGCACGGGTCGCATCGTCGGTCAGCTGAACGCTGACCTGCGCGGGGTAGATTCGAAGACGAGCTATCGCTTCTACGTCGGCTCCTACGGACGTTCGACCGCCATCCCGAGCGTAAGCGATGTCGACTTGCTCTATGAACTGCCGAACGAGCTCTATGCCCGTTTCCACGGCCACGCGGGCAACGGGCAGTCGGCACTCCTCGGCTTGGTTCGAGCCTCCATCCAGAAGACGTACCCGACTACGCAGGTCGGTGGAGACGGCCAAGTTGTTGTCATCAAATTCGATGACGGGGTGACGTTCGAAATCCTTCCGGCGTTTTTGAACACTGAGAGCGGCTACACATTCGCCGACGCCAACAGCGGCGGCTCCTGGCGCGCCTGCAAGCCGAAGCAAGAAATGTCAGCGTTCAGTACGCGGAATGCTGCGTGCAATGGCAACCTCGTGGAACTGGCGCGAATGGCGCGGGCGTGGCGCGACCAAAACAACGTCTCCATGAGCGGAATGCTCATAGACACCTTGGCGTTTCAGTTCATCGACGGTTGGGGGCAAAAAGACAAGTCCTACCTCTACTACGACTGGATGAGCAGGGACTTCTTCGCTTTCCTGGCCGGCCAGAACTCGACCCAGACGTATTGGACGGCTCCCGGCAGCGGGTCCTGGGTCTACGGCAGTGGCTTCCAGTACAAGGCACGCCAGGCAGAGCTTCGCGCCCGTGAGGCCATTGACAACCAGACCCACAACTACGACTACACCGCCAAGCAAATCTACCGAGGAATCTATGGCCCAGCCTTCCCAACCTGATGTCCAGAACCGGAGCGCCCTTGAAGGCCAGCTCAGGGAGATTTACGGGCGCGCTGCGTACACCCACAAGACCCATCAGAAGATGGCCGACGCTTATATCGGCCGGTACAAGCTGCTCAAGCTGGTGGAAATTGTCTTGTCCGCGGCCACCACCACCAGTCTCGTTGTCGCTATCTTTGGCAGGAACGAGATTGCCACTATGCTGGGTGCGATTTTCTCCGCCATCCTTGCGGGATGCACGCTGTATTTCAAGGAGGCGTCGCTCGGTGAGCAAGCCCAACGGCATACGGAGGTCGGCGCGAAGCTGTGGGGTGTGCGAGAGGCATTGCTCAGCCTGCTGGTCGACCTTCAAGACGGCCGCGCGGAGTCCGAAGTCCGCACGGAGCGTGACCGCTTGAACGGTCAGCTCGAGGAAATCTACAAGGCAGCGCCGCGCACTAGCCCCAAAGCCTACGCGGCTGCGCAGAAGGCGCTGAAGGATGCTGAGGAGCTCTTCTTCACGGACGCTGAATTGGACAAGATGTTGCCCAAACAACTTCGCTCGGGGACAGGTGGCTCCCGTCTGCGGAGTAGTCGACCCGCAGAAGGCAACCAGTGAAAAGCGCCACCTGATGTAGGTGGCGCTCAAAATCAACTGAACTGCTCCTGCATCAACAGTCGGCAGTTCTTCGGGACGATTACCCAAGCTTGTTGGGCGCCATCTTCGTGCAGCACGGTGAGGCAGTCCTGGCCGCGCACAAACACTGGCCGCCACATTCCGCCTTGGTGCTCCATATCCAGCTCCGCCATTTCAACGGGCCGCCCAGCGTCCACGTTTTTGCGGGTCTCCCGAATTCGGTGGTTGTTGGAGGGAGCGAGTCTGTCGTGGAACTTCGAATAGAAGGGCTGCTCGGGGTCGGAGTCGACACGAAGGAAAAACGCTTCGCGCAGTTTGCGGAGGGACAGCAGCACGACGCTACGTTCTCCATACAAGGCGCCAGGGGGGATGACGAGCTCGACGGAGCCGTGACGGGAATCGACGATGTGCTTCATTGGGTCTCTTGGAGTGGTCCTGGGACTTTGTATAGAGCCCGCACATCCGCCCGAAAGCCAACTTTGGCTACCTCGGCGGCCGCATCCAAGCGTCAGGCAACCGTTCAAGGCGTTTCGGCGGCCCAGAGGGCTTCGCCGTCCGGTTTGTGGGGACACCCACCTCGAAGTCCCGGTGCTCGCCCTTCGTGAAGCCCACCCAATACTTTGACCGGCCCACGTTCATCGCATAAAAGAGCAGGTGCTCGGTCTTCTGGCCAGGCGCCAACCGGCGATAGTCCTCTTGGAACGCCAGCTCACACAGGTACTCGTGCAGGTACTTGGGCATGAGCTTGCGGTAGATGCCGCCCTCAGCGCGGTCCAACCGTGCGAAGAACGCCTCCGCATTGTTGATGTGCTCGCCCTCAGGCCCGACCAGGGTCTCACTGTGGTTCACCGCCAAGTGCAGCTTGAACTGCCCCTTGACCTTGCCAACAGCGCTTGTCGTGTCGGTGCTCAGGATAGTCTCCGGCGGAACGAGGAAGTCGTCGACCAGGGCCTGGATGGCCCCTGGCGACTCCGACATTGCCACGCCGACCCTGGTCTGCAGCGCCCCCTTGCCTTTCTCCATCGCTCGTGAACGCAAGACAAAGGCGTTGCGCCTGTCCTCGTGGTATTGGAAGCCGAAGCCTCGCCCCTCGCTGTTCACGGTCTCGCCAGCCTTCTTCGCGGCCATGGCGGCCTTTTGCCGGGACACACCGGTTAATTTGGACGAATCGAACGGTGTAGCCGAGTCGGTCGAACTTGCCGCTGTCTCGTGAGTCGCGGCATCGGTGCTTGTCGGTTCATCAGTGGCCGCCGTCTCGGAATCCTGCTTATTTTCCTCAGCGTTCGGCGTCGAGGCGTTGGACTCGCGGAAGTTTTGCGGCTTGCCACGCCGCTTGACCGAGTTCTTCCCCGATACGTGGCTTCCATCCAGTTCAATAACGCCGCTGACCAGCCCGATGTTCCGTGCACGCGCCAAGCCCTCCCGCAACTTCATGGCGTGGATGAACGGGCCGTTATAGCTCACCAGGCCATAGTGACGCCGCGTTTCCAGGGCGGGCTGGCCTGATGCTCCGCAGGCGAAATTGTGCGTTTGGGCGAGAAGATGCTTCAGCGCCACCTTGTGATGCGAAAACAGCGTATCCGTAGTCACGCTAAACGCCTTGTCGCAAGCAGCGCACTTCCAGCGCAGGTCATGTTCTCGAAACGCGTGGCGAGTGCCCGTGTTGCAGAATGGGCAAACCACCAAGTCCTTGCTGCCCCACCGGCATCGAGCCAGGAACTCCACCCGTCGCAGCTCCGACATCGTCCCGTAGGTGAGCACGTCGCGGTCGACCGCCAGCTTGGAAGCGTGGAACCGCGACGATTCCGACGGCGGGCGCTTAACAACGTCACGTTTGGCCCGGTTCGCATCAGAGAGCCCACCGCTCATATGGCCCTCTGCAGGAATTTGACGTACAGCCCTCCGTCAACGAGCCCGTCAGAGCTGCACTCGTGGGGCATCGGCTTCGTGCCAATCCGCTCCAACCAACGCGAGAATCCAACGCGGGCAGGGTCAGCAAGCCGGCCAAGCGCCACGTACTCCTTGCCGTCCGGTAGCTTGACGCCGCCGGGAACATACAGCACGGGGCGGGGTGGGACGACTGTTTGACCGGTGAAGCAGTGCGCGATGCCCCGTGCAAGCAAATCCCAGTGCTGGAGGACTGCGGGGGTGTGCCGAAACTGCTCGCTCACGCGCGGGCCGCAGCAGTCGTCATTGATGGTCGCGACGTAGTTGCAGCGCGTCCGGCTCATCACGATGGTCGCCGATGCGATGTCGGAACGACGTCCATCCACACCGTCACCGACATGCTCGACGCGGGCATACAAGTGGTCAATGAATGCACCCTTACGCTCCCACGGGATGTCCAGCTTGAACGCTTCCTCGGTGTACAAGCCCTTGGTGATGACACGCAGGATGAGGTCCCAGACAGACGCTGACCAGCGAGGGTATTTCTCGATTCGAATGGTCGGCTGCTCGCCCATGCCCGCAATGAACAGCTTTGCCTTGTACGTGGCGTACTCCGCCAGCTTCTCGTAGCCAATATCGAGCCAACCGACGCGGTTGTGGAACGACGCCGTCTTCTCAGTCGCGAAGTGCAGGGACACGTGAATCACGGAACGACCCTGCCTTCCCACGTCTGGTTGAACTGCACGTTGTCGCGGACCTCGGTGCCGCGGATGCGGATTTCTCCATCCTCGACCCATAGCAACTGCGCATCCACCAGCTCCGGCAGCACTTGCTTGAAGTCGCCGTCGGTGTGCAGCAGTTGCGCCTTCGTGACGTAGCGGCCCAGGGCGTCTACGCGCTCTTGCCGGACACGCAGAATGCCGCGGTATTGCTGCCGCTCCTTTCTGGTTTTTGTGGGCAAAGCTCTGCCCTGCTCATTAACGAGCCGAATTTCAACTTTCACGGGGAACTCCGTTTTGACGCTTGACGGAAGTCTGCAAAAAGACCGAAATCGGCGCCACAACAATCGGGTTCGATTTGTGAGCGCAATCACAACCGCTGAAAAGCAGATTCGCAAGGTGTGCTGCTTTTCACGGGGACCTTTTAGGCAGAGCTCCGCCCGCTGCTGGACCTTTCAGCAAGCAGCTCTACGGTTCTTGTTTAGGCGGCCTCAGCCGCAAGCGATGGAGATGTCCAGCTGGTCACCTCCTGATTCGCCGCACGACGCTGATGACGACGCCAACCAACTCGAGCGAGGAGCGCGGCCGGATGACGTTGTAGGCTGGGTTCGCCGGCTCCAGGAAGAAGCCCTGGTCGTCGCAACGAAGCGTCTTGACGGTCAGCTCCCCGTCGACGACCGCCACCACGACGTCGCCCGGCTTTGTTGGCGAGTTCTGCTCGACCACGACGAGGTCACCTTCGTGGATGCCGGCGTCGCGCATGCTGTCGCCCCGCACCTTGTGGAGGGTTGTGCGGTTGGGGTCGTCGATGAGGTAGTCATCGAGGGTGACCACCTCGGGCTCTGACTGGTCAGCAGGCTGAGGCTGCCCGGCCCGCACCGAGCCCAGCAGCGGTCGAGCAAAGAACTTCTTCGTGGGGACAATGCGGCCGTCGACGCGCTCAAGGTAGCCCGCGGTCGAGAGGCGGCCAACCAAGGCGAAGACGCTCGACGTTGAGGACAGCCCCAGGACGTCGCATAGGCGCGGCATCGACGGGAAGGCGCCCGCAGCCTTGTAGTAGGTGCGCAAGGATGCGAGATGCTTGTCGTCGGAGGCCATGCGGTTCATCGAAAGTTCTTTCGATGGAATCTACGGACCTACCGGTGTCCTGTCAATGCCAGCATATTGCCTTCGCCGCACGCATCGTGCACTACGAGTACTTCCGTGCGTGCTCGACGCATAGCATGTAAAACGCATTCCTGTCGAAGCCCGGCGTGCCCCCGATGTCGACTAGCGGGCAGCGAGCTGTTGCTTCGAACGCCGCCTCCGAAATCATCACCGAGCCCTCATCAGAGTCGTGGCTTTTGCGGAACCAGGGCTCCATCGGCCGGTCCTTGAGAAGAGCAGAAACCGCCTCCATGCGCACCGACGCGGCATGCGCCTTTTCAGGGTCGCGCTTGAACACCTTCACGCCGGCAAGCACCTTGGCGGTGAAGCGTCCTTTTGCATCGTCGTCAGGGCGGATGAGCTCGTGGGCGGTGTCGCTGTAGCGGAGCAAATCGCTAGCGGTGACGCGCGGCTTGTTGAACCTGGCCAGCCACTCAGGCGTGACAGGGTCTCGCTCGGGTTCGAGGTCCATCATGCGGTTTTCGGGGTCGAGTTGGCCGCCTTGAGTGAGTACATCCGCTTGCCGGTCGAACTCCAGCGCCGAGATGGACGTCGGTCGTTGCCAACCGAGCGGCAGGTCCCGAACGTACCGCGTCCCCATCCCCGCGCAGACCATCAGCCCAGCAAAGCGGATTTCCTGGTTCAAGGTCTCGAGCTCCGCTGGCGGACGCTTGTCCCACTGACGTCGTTTCTCGTAGGGAACCAAGCACAGGGCTGACAGGCGTTGCACAAGGTCGGCGGCGACAGGGGGTGCGCCATCGGGCTGAGACACGATTGCGTCCATGCGGCTGAGCCACATCGCCAGGTCGGTGTGATGGGGCAGCGGAATGCGCGGAGTAGTGCGCTTGGGGGCAAGCAAGTCGTTTGCGTCGATACGCAAGCCCGCGGCCACGTGTTGCAATACCTCGAGCCCGGCTCTTCCTTCTTGAATGCCTTTAAGCGCCTGACCGTCTTCGTCGAACGGTAGCGCCGTCGTCCCAAGGTCGAGCCACGAAACGTTTGCCGCTTGACGGGCGCGCTCCAGAAGCGCCAGGTTGACGTCAACGGGCTCGAAGCGCGTTCTTGCAGTGGCCCATTGGAGCTCGCGAACCCATTCCGTCAGCGTTCCCGCATGGCGGCGAGCGAAGAACGCATAGCGCTTGAGGAAATCGTCCCACTGTTCTTGGGTCATGGCCTTTTGCATTCCCCAAAGCTCCGGGGCAGGAACCTCTCTGGGCAGGCTTTCAAGGCTGTACGTCCGCAGTACCTGAAGAAGCTGGTCACACAGGTCTGATTCGGAGCGAAGGGACAGGGCCCTTTTGGTGGCATCCATGTCCAGAACCGCGTGGTGCATGTCGTACATGCCATCAACCCACCCGCCCAGTTGCCCCTCGATAAAGCGGCGAAGTCGCTCGGCCAGCCGGTCGAGGGCAGCGGCATCTCGAAACTGGCTCGGCCCACCTGTGGCAGTTACCGGCGCAACAAGCAGCCGCCACCAAGAGCCGGATAGCGCGCTCGTCGCGGCGATGAGAAGGTGCCCTGGTTCCGCAATCAGCTTCAAGTACGGCGTGTCGTCTTCGTACTGGTTTCGTACACGCTTGCACACCTCATCGGCCATGGCCGCGAAACCCGTCAGCAGGACACGCTCGCAACTGATGCCCGGACTGTCTGGTGACCACGACGCTAGGTCATAGCAGAGCTGGTCACCGAGGCCCAGGTAGCTCGTCGAGCCGCGGGCCTCTGCCAGCGCCTTGAGTGAGTTCTGGTGCTTGATGTCGACGCCAAGGGCGTTGAGCCTGCTGCGCAGCTCTTTGGCAGCGGGCTTGGGGTCTCCAGGCAGGCCTGCCAAGGCCGTGACGGCCTGCGCGGAGGTCAGGACGTTGTCGCGAGCGGCGAGGAACGCCAAGAGCGCAGCAGCTTGTTCCTCGAGCGGACGAACCGCCGAGGGAATAGACGAAGCAAGGGACATCGCATGTCTCCATACCGATGAAGCCGACAAGGACGGTGTGCGTTGTCCAGGCTCCGGTGTGGAAACACGGGTTTGGAGGTGGGTTGCTGCCTTCGCCATCCCTTGCAGACCTGCGTCCGTTCGGGGCACACGCTGACACGCGGCAACTTGCGTATGCCGCCATGTTGCGCGGAACTACCGTCCGCCGTCAAGGCCGCTGACGAGCGACATCGGGCTCAAAAGTTCTCAAATCGCGCGAGAACTTCCGAGAACTTCGGGAGCGACGACGTCCAATCGTTAGCATCCGCTCACCGGCAAGATAGCGAAAACACTGGCCCCTCAAGGGTTCCCGGAACTCGTCGATACTAGAAAATAAGCCGGCGGCACACCCCTTGCTCGACGCAGGAGCGGCCAGCCCGACGGTTGCGGCGCCTGAAGCGGGGTACTCCTGTGCGGTCCTTTCGACATGACGGATTCCCTACACCTCGGGTGAACGAGGCGAAGTTGCTTCGTGCACCCCTAGGCGGGCTCGACCGTTGGAGGGTAGTATGGGAGCGTCATGGAACTTGCAGAGCTCAATCAACAGCATCCGGAGCTGAACATGGCACGGTTTGCTAGCCAAAGCATCGACCCCGCGAGGGTTGAGGTGAAGGTGCTTGCGCTCTGGAACCATGCGTTCGAGGAAGCCCGGTCGCTTGCACGGAGCATCTTGACGATGCGAGCTGACACTCGGCCGCGCGTTGTGTTTGCCCGCCTGGTGGGCAGCCAAGAGACTTTGCCCAGCGCTGACCTGCGATTCCTGCGCGACGGAGGCATCACAGTCGTGCCTGTCGCCAATCGCTTTCGTGAGGCGCGCGACGAAGACCCGGCGCTGAAAAAGGCTGTTCTGGCTCGGCTGCGCGAAGAGGCACGGCTGGCCGCTCTCGAACGACAGACCACGCCGCCTAAGGTCGATGAGGAGGCCGCCAAGGCTGTCGACCAGGCGTACAAGAAGCTTCCAAAAGCCACCCCTAGTCAGCGTCAAGAGTTGCTTGGCGAGTTCTACGGAACTGACGAGGCGGACGACGGCGTCAGATAGTTGCCTGCATGACAGGCGACTTCTTGCTGGACAAGTTCCAGCTCACTGTTCCTGAGCCCGACATCTATCGGATTGGGCAGTACCGCCCTGTCAGCATTCGCGACCAAGTTATTCGCGCGAGCTTTCTGATTGAGCGGCTGTGGACGACCGGGCGCTTGAAGTCCACGTCCAAGCTGCTGGTCATCGGCGCCGGGGCGGCAGGTGTGACCGCGGCGGTGAAGGCGGTTCACTTCGGTGTGACACAAGTCCGTGTGGCGGACGTCAGCGACCGAGTTCTGTCGCTTCAGGCTGGCTGCACGACCCGTTGGCTCGACCCGGCCCAGTACGACTGGCCCGCAAGCCACTGGGACAAAGAGGTGTGGCCCGTCGACGAGCCCACGAGTTTTCCCTATCCGACTGCGACAAAGCTGTCTGCGGTCGTCAATCTCGAGGCCGACTACGCCGACGAATGGTCTGCGAACTTCGCCTTCGCGCTCTCGGTCTACGAGAGTGCAGGCTCGGTCAACTTCGTGCCGGGCGTCAAGGTTGTCGATTGGACCTTCAGCACGACCAAGGCCTGCTATGAAGTGGAGTTCGACGACGCGGCGACCAAAACGTCAAAGGGCTCCCTCGATGCTGACGTCATCATTTTCGCCGGGGGCTTCGGCAAAGAGCTTGTCAGCGTGCCCGCGTGGCCTCTTGGCAGCGGCACCTACTCGAGCATCCCGTTCTGGTCAGATGACGCCTTCGAGCAGCCCAATTTTGGGCTGGCATCGCTGAACCTGGGCATGCTCGTTTCAGGAGCAGGCGACGGCTCTTTGCAGGACTTCATCCGCCTCGTGTCCGGGCAGCGAAGCGCCCGTGAGGTCTGGAAGGCCGTAGAGCCCGCATTGAGTCCTACGGCACATCGAGCATTTGAGCGTCTCGTCGATTGGGACCGGAACAGCCAGGACGCCGAGCAATTCGCGCCTGCGTATGGTTCGATGTGCGAAAGGCTCGCCGCGTTGCACGCGCGCTACCAAGCGGAGGTCCAGCGGCTTCGGGGCAGCGTCGCGGAGTGGGCTGCGGTCGCTGCCGCGCTCGACGCGCTGATTCCGACTGCACGGCCGACGGACAAAGTGTTCCTGGCTTTGAAGTCCGCTCACTTCGACGGCTGCTACTCGCTTAACCGCTTGGTGACGCTGCTGCTCATTGAATACGTGCAGCACAAGCACCCTGGCCACTTTCCCGTGTTCGTGGGCGTAGGCATTCGAGGCGTGGTTCCGACCTACACACTTCCCACTGGGGGCACCGCGATACTCGTCGTGGTTGCGCTTTCGACGACCTGCGAAACTACAGCCGCGGAGATTGCGAATTGGCCTGGCCAAGGGGGTGCCCGGCCCTTCGATGGGATTGTCATCCGACATGGCATCGACACTACGGCGCTCAGCGTAAAGTCGGCGAAGCTCGCGCCGCAGGTCGTGCCTTCGCATCTGCCCTAGCCTGGCGGGCCGCTCAGCACCGATGACCTCGGCAATGCGCCTAGACTGCGCAACGCGTCAGTCCACCGAGCAGTCGTTGACCGCTGCTTTCAATTGCTCGGTCGAGGCTCTGCGAAAGTTTGTTGCCGACACCGCGCATGGCGCGTACTACGACGAGCACTGGCAGCGGCTGGACGCGTTCGACCGATGGTTTTATCAGCGTGCCTGCGAACAGTTTGGTCAGCCTGTGCTGCCAACTGAAATCTGCTGGTTCCATGGCACTCGCGTGCCTAGCGGCACGACGTTCGCCGAAGGTGTCTTGCCCCTCGGAGACTGGCTTCCGAGCCTGCGGGAGGCGGTGCTTGGAACTCTCGACGACGAGGACGCGAGACGAGAGGTAGTCGCTGCGTTTGACCGGCAAGGTGGCTTCGGCATGCACTTTGGCAACAAGGTGAAGGACCCGTTGCATTGGGGGCCGTACGCCATCCTCGTACGCGAAGTTGCGGACAACGCTAAGGCAATTGGCCAGCATGACTACTTAGCCATGCCCGAAATCATCGAGGACTTGTGCGAGGACGTGAGACTTGCAAGTGGACTGGACCTACTTGCTGTGTTCGAGGAACGCTGGCGGCCGGCCATGGTCAAGTTCACAGCGCCTGCCGGCGACGCCGCGGACTTTGCGCTGGCTATCGCACTTTGCTACCTACGTGAATGCGCTCTGAAGGACCGTCCAGGCTTCGGTGCAGTTTGGTGCTTCGACGGACATGGACAAGCAGTCCCGGCTGGAAGCATTCTGAGCGTCGAGGGGGTTACGGAGCGCACTTAGGCCTCCTGGTTCGATGACCCAGGCCGAAGCTACTGTTTCAGTGGGCCAGTCGCTTGACCTCGGCTTGCAGGTGCTTATCGTGGTGCACCAAACGAAGCAGCCCGGCCAACGCGGCGTTGGGCGACAGGTCGAGCTTTGACGCGAGGCTGACCAGGTCGGCGAGCGTCGAGCGTGGAAGACGCATTGTGGTTGACGTCTGCGATGCACCCGCCCGGCGCCGGCGAAGTGCACCAAGCATCCTGGCGCGGCCAGCAGCAGACAAGTACGTATCAAACCAGACGTTGGCGGCATCCAACCATTCCTGGGTGCGAGCTCGCGCTGCCTGCAGCTCGAAGAACGGACCGCTGGCGTCCTCAAGCGGTACGGAGAACACATCGGCACGGCGCTCCAACGCGCGCTCGACGTAGTCGAGGGCTGCATGGGCGGTCAGCTCATTCAACGGGGCAAGGGGGCGAGCCATGAATTAGTGTGAGGCAACCTCACGCTAATCGCAAGCCTAGATTAGCGTGAGGTGACGTAACGCTAAGAGGGCCCGCGCGCGACTGAGCCAGATTGGAGGCGCGCACCTAAATTGCGCTTTGCTGTCAAAGCAAGTTGTGTCGAAAAACCTAACGGCGACAACGACTTACGAGAACATTGGGTCAGTTGCGGCGTAATGCCCGCCGCAATGAAAAAACCCGGCCGGAGCCGGGTTTCGCGAGACGCGCCCTGACGGATCAGGCAGCGGTCTTCTTGGCAGCCTTGGTGGTGGTCTGCGTGGCCTTGACGGCGGTGTTGGTCAGCGTCTGGAAGTTGGCTTCGGCG
>FTCQ01000097.1_pt1 | contig 33446 bp, 30 predicted proteins | sample 1639821 | NCBI WGS metagenome assembly FTCQ01 (sample SAMEA3914869, study PRJEB12502) | metagenome | biome: forest; material: soil | place: USA | collected 2012-03-12 | depth 0.1 m | reverse complement strand
GGCGCCGGGATGTCCTTCTGCGGGCCGATGATCAGGCCGATCTCGCTGGTGTAGCGGCGCGTCATGCGCTCCAGTTCCTTGGTCGACAGCCGCTTGGGATCGACGCGGATGCCGCCCTTGGCGCCGCCGAACGGCAGGTTCACCGCGGCAGTCTTGACCGTCATCCACGCCGACAGCGCCATCACTTCTTCGAGCGTGACGTCCGGGTGGTAGCGCACGCCGCCCTTGCCCGGGCCGCGCGACAGGTTGTGCTGCACGCGAAAGCCCTCGAAGTGGGCCACGGTGCCGTTGTCCAGCTCGATGGGCACGTCGACGATCAGTGCGCGCTTCGGGCGCTTGAGGGTCTCGGCCCAACGCGCCAGGTTGCCCAGGTAGGGCACGACGCGATCGACCTGCGACAGGTAGGTGCCCCAGGGGCTGTCGCCGGTCGGCGAAAGGTAGGACAGGTTGCTCATGGCTGGAATCCTTGTGTCTGGTTGAATTCGCGGGGTCGCGCCGGCCTCGTGGGAAGCGTTCCCTGCAAGATCCGTGGCGCGGCTGTCTCGGTAGGAAACCAAGCTGCGCCGGGGTGCAGCAGACTGTAGGCCTGACCGCTCCGAATTAGTCACCGAGCGTCATGCAAGATTTGCATGACCCCTGAACTTCGCGTTCATGCCCGGTGCGCGCTGCTACTTTCGGCATACCTTGGCCAGTAGGCCAAGGTATGGTGGAAACCACTCTCGGCCATACTTTGATGGAACATCTTGGGTCGTGGCACGCGACTGCGTGCCACGAGCACGCTTGAAGCCCCTGAAATCAGGCAGAGGCTAGCATCGCCTGAGCAAACGCGGCAAGAAAATTGGGCGTGGCTGCGCGACGCCTGCCGAGGGCAGCCGCCACGTGCTCGGCTTGTGCAGGTTGACACATGACGAGGAGGGTCGTTCGAGTTGCAACGATCGTGTCGACCAGTGCCGCGAACCGGCGTTGCTTTAGCCTCTTGCGATGAAGAGCATGCCGATGTTTCAGCCGCTCCCGGAGTTTTGGCGTGAGCAGGTCGTTCAGTCGAGAATTTTGGAGCCCAAAGCGCAGTTGTAGCTGGGTCATTGTCGGCAGCTGGCCGCTACGCAGCAGTGCGATCACTTCTCGCCGAACCTGATCTTGTCCAATGGCGCGTTTCGCCCGATACGTTATAGAGGCATGCTGCAGCGGCACAAGTAACGGCTGGCCACGAAAGCCTGGAAAGTTGCGCCTCAGAGCACCCTCCACCGACACCCCAGCGGCGACACAGATACGAACAAGGGTCTGAAGCGACGTGTTCGACTCTTTGTGATGTTCCAGGCTGTTGAGCAACTTCGCACTTATGCCAGCCATGTCAGCGGTGGCCTCAATTCCGGAGATCAAACCATGTCGCCGGGCTTCTCGCATTACCCATGCCGAAGCCGGTTCAAGCAGTGGCTGATACGGATCCCCAAAGTCACCGCTGAGCGCTGCGCAAAGCGACTCGAGTTCGCTGCTGACGACTTCGTCCGTCCATGTCGACGCGTTTGAGTCTGCCGATTCGGTGAGGAGACTCCTGCGGCACCAGTGGCACGTGCCCATCGCAGCGAACCAGCTATCGAGCGCTGATGTCGAACGATAGCAGTGCGGACAATGGGCCAGTAGCCGTTGGGCATGGCGAGTGCAGTGCGTATAGCAGTGCAGGCGCCACGCCTGCGGCACATAGAACTGGCCCGCGGTCAACATCTCGCGCAAGCAATGCGGACACCACGCGTTCTTGCTGGCCAGAAGTTCCACCGGCGAGACGTGGCACGCCAAGTTGGCCAACCCTAGCATGGCGACCTCAGGCCTTAACGTCAACCGCGCGAGGCATCGCGCATACCAAGCCGACGACGGTCCGATCCTTTCCAAAAGTTGCGGCCAAGGCTTGGGGTCGGTACACCCCGACAACTCTGTCTCTTCGGCCAGGCGACGACGCAGCGCGCTCGGACGCACGCGATGCTTTGCCGCCAATCGACACAGGTAGCCGTCAAGCGACTCCACCTGAGGCGTACCGACCCCAATTGGAGCTACGCTGAAAAAGCGCGAGCGCGGCGGATCTACGGCGCCCATCGCCTTACATCCCAGGCGCAACAAGCGGGTCCCGCGTCGCCTTGCGAACGCCGACCGGCACCTTGCGCTTGGCCGCCGGCGCGTCCTTCGGCTTGTCGTCCGGGATATCAGGTTGCACCGACGCCTGTCCCCGAACGATATCCGAATACACGTCGTCCGAACTGTTGCGCTTCGTGGCGTAATCAAGGCGCCGGATGTCGGTCATCACGGTCTCCATGTTCACAGCCGACAGCCGCATCGCACGAAGAATCTCCTCGGTCAACACGGCGCCCTCCGGATCAGCCGATTCCTTCAGGGCCATCGCATAGGAGCGCGTCAGCCAGTCCTTGAGGATGCCAACGCAGCCAGCCGATCCGTCGTAGAGCAAGGTCAAGATCTGCTCGGCCTCCGGCTTCTTGTGCAAATCCATGCGCGACAACAGTTGGTTCGCAACGCTTCCGAACTCGGCAAGATCATCCGGGCGATCGTGGTGATAGCGATCGAACGGGACACTGACGATGCGGCGAACGAGTTGGGCCGAACGCGCCAGTTCGGCGTCCATCATGCAGGGACCGGCAATCAGGAAGACGCAATTCGTCATTTGGGAAATCGACTTCAAAACATCGAATTGATCTCCCGTGGTCCCGCTCCGTCCGCCAAAGATGAGATGCTGCGCCTCGTCCACCAGCCAGTAGTACGTGTTTCTCGCGTACATCTCTTCCTGCATGCGAACGCGCAGACTGGCGGTCGTGTCCAGCCTGAGGCTACGCAAGTAGACCCGATCGATGGTGTCGCGGCGGTCGAAGACCGGGTCGCCAAGATTCTTCAGGCCATCGCGATACAAGGTCTTGAAGTCGAACTGACGGTATCCAGAGGCCATCGCGATCGTATGCGCGACGGGCCGAAAGTCCGGCTCGTCCGGGCGCCTGCTGCGCATCTCATTGAGCTTCTTGAGGATGTGTCCCATCATCAGCGATTTGCCGATCCCGGTTGGCCCGACCAGCACAACGATCTGAACGCTGGCTGGACTGCTGAGATGGAAGCGGACCCTATTCATGACCTGGGTGAACTTCTCGTGACCAAGAACCACGCCCTCGAAGGCCTCGACGCGCTTGTTGATGAGTTTCTCGTCTTCGGTATCGAACATCACAGTTCCTCCACGACATGGAATTGCGAGACGACGAGCCGGGCGCGATTTGCCTTTCCAGGTTCGTTTGCAGCGACCAGCGAGGCATAAGCGCCCAGGCCGTCGTCGGCCTCGTCGATGCAATCGTCGTCATCGTCTTGATCCTTGCTACGAAGATCCCGCTCCGCAATCGCGACACGCTGCCTCAGCAGTTCCTCTTCGTCTCGGCTCAGTCGCTCCAGGAACTCGATCATCTTCGGCTCAGACAGCGATTCGCGCTCAGCGTCGGATCGATGCTGTCTCCACGTGGTGGTCACCGCCTCGATGTCGCGTTGAGAGAATCTGGCCAGGGTCGACGCGTGCCGAGAATTGAGCTTTAGCCAACGGCTTCCAACGTACGCCCATGCATTGGACAAATTGAATTGATCGAATCGCACGGGCACCTTCTTGTCGAGATAGGCGCGAAGCTCCGGCGCGTTGTAGTAGATGTAGTTGATCTTGACGCCATCGGGCTGGACTTTGGCGTGGCCTTTCCGCGGTGTGGCGCAGGTGAGGATCATGAAAAGTTCGTCGAACCTGATGAAACGGCTGGCGCGCTCGCCGGAGGTCTTGACGCTGCTCTCGAACGCCTCGCGAGGAGAACACAGAAGCGATGTGTGCTTTGACGTGTCGTACACGTCATAGAAGAAGTCCTTGAGTCGTGCCTTCAGGCGATCAACGTTCCAAATCGCCCGATTGAAGGGATTCACCTCTCGAGACATCGACCTGACGTCCTTGGTGAGTTGGGTGTTGCCCGTCAGGAAATTGATCACTTGCGTGGTCACGGTGCCGAATAGGCGCTCGCCTTCGCTTCCACTGCGAGGCTTGGAGACGAGGCGACGCTGGACTGTCGACTTGTATATCGCCGAGATGGTCTCGGTCCAGACGGATCCGAACTCCTTGCCGCCATCAAAGATGATCTTTTCCGGCAGCCGATGGTGCCTGCGAACGCATTCGCGCATGACAACCACCACCGACCGAGTGCTCGGTGGTTGGTAGCTGAGCGCGAACGCGAGGGCTCGACGCGAGAAGGCGCAGAGCATGACGGTCAGCCAGACCTTGACCCCTTTCAGATCTTCAAGGCCCAGCAGCACCGCCAAATCCAGCGGCGTGTGATCAACGTGCGCAACCTGGAAGGCAAAGTCGGCAGACGGAAGGCCTTCGATCCAGTTGCGCGGTTCCAGCGAATAGGCCCCCTTGCGGCCCTTGCGCGCCAGTGCCGTCTCAAACTTTGGTAGCTTGGAGATCAGGCCGCAGAGCCATGAATACGCGGGTGTTGGATAGCCGAGCTTCTCGCATGCGCCCCTGAATTTCAGGTAGGTCGCCTTCCTGGTCAGATTGTCCGGAATGAGAAAGTACTCTTGGATGACCTCGTCTGCGAGTTGCACGACCTTTTCGGGGTGCCGCACGCTACGGTTGCCACACGCCGCGAAATCCGGGAGGAGTCCAACGAGGCCGAAGCCCGGGCCGAAGGCTCGTTCGCCAGCGCGGAACTTTTGGAGATGCCGACGTAGAGTACGCTCATGCGGCGGGGTCACGCCACCGTCCAGGAACGGCTTGATGCGCGCCAGACGTTGGACGGCGATCGCCAAATGCTCCGGAGGAACAGCGAGAAGCCGCTTCGAAGCCTGCTCGTAGCCCGAGTGATTGTCGGACTTTCCGACAAGCGTCATCTCTCCAGAGTCGAGCAACTGCAAGAACACGGGTGCGCTGAGCTGCTGCACTGCGCCCTTGGAACTGAGGGTAATGCAGGCGCCCACGACCGCAAGGCAATCCCAGTGATTGCCGTGCCACATGAGCTCATCTCCCACGCGCACCGAGACCGTCGTTGCGCCCTTGACTTCGACATCAAGCGCCGCGCCAGGTCCTGCGATCGCTGAGAAGGCAGCGAGGGTCTCGTCGTCGCGATAGAGCCAGCATAGGTCCGGGCTCGTGAGGGGTGCCGAGCGGAGGTCAAAGACAACTTCGTGGCGCGCGATCGCGGACAAGACGTCGTCAATGCAAACCTCTGACCCCAGATCCTCAAGGATCGCGGTGATCGTCGCGCGGCCACGCGACTCAAGGTATTTTTGGATTTCGTCGGCGGGTCTGATTTCTGGGTGAGGCTCCGGTGTGACAAAGTGGTTCAGGTAGCGGAGGTTTCGGATCATCTCCACGCCAAAATCTGCGTCGGTCCAGACGATGTACTCCATGCCAAGTTGAGCGGCGGAGGCCTCGCCAGGCGGACAAGTCCAGCGGCCGTCATCGCCGAGAACGAAGAAGCCTGGATGCTTCGCGTTTTTTTCGTGGATAGCGGCCACGCGCTTGCATTCGAGGACCGCGGCGCGGCCGCGATAGATGACCAGGAAGTCCGGGCGGTGGTGATAGCTTCGCGTGCGCCCTTCCAACCTGAAGGTTATTCGCAAGGGCGGCGCCTGGTCCAGGTACGCGACGACATCGGGGCTCCTCTCCAAGGTCATTGCCGCCGGCAGTTCGATGGTGCTACTGTCAAAGCCTAGAGTGACACCCATCGTTATGGAGGGAAATTTGCCCGCGCAACTGCGCGTCGTGCTCCGCGTCGCTTGTGACGGCGCGTCGAATGCCTCGAGGACGTAGGCCAGGCCGCTCTCTGGCATCCCTGGGGGTAGCGACGCGCGCACCTTGGCGATCAAGCCAGGCCGGTAAAGCGCCTTGTGCGCCGCCCAGGCAATTTCGTTTCTCTCGAAACGGTTCGGCTTTTTCATGGTCTTCCTTTCTCGCCCGTTGGGGCGTTAGAGGAAGAGAACCAGCACTCGCGCCGTTGTTTCGGCCCGCGCGCTCAAAAGCGAGCGAAAAGCATTCCCCAGCGCAAACAATGCTTGCGTTCTGCTACACCGAAGGGTAGAGTCCGCTCATTCCGGCGAAAGGAATAGGCAGGCTCAAACGCCCGGTTACTGATGTAGGAGTCAGTGGCTGGGCGTTCTGCTTTTCTGGATCGTTCTGTTGTTCTCTACCTTTCGTTAGGGTCACGACGACCCGGATACAGCCGCTCGCCCCACCTACCGGGAGGTACGTGGACTGGCGAGTCAGGCCGCGCTGACTTGCATGTTCGGCTTCGAGAAAGAGTCGCCGTTGCCTTTAGCTACAGCTTGAATTTCCCGATTGGCTGAAGTTGCCGCGCGGATTGAAGCGCCTTTGCCTGCGCCTGACAAGGCCTGTGCGAGCAGCCTAAACGCGCTGCATATCTATTGGTTTTGCACTGCACCTTTGGTGCACACGAAACCTCTCTTGCCCGAGGAGGTTCCGAGTCCGAACCATTTCCTGCTTCTGGTTTGGTGCTCGATGCTCCCACAGATGGCGTCGCAATGTTGTCTCTGCATCTTGACGAGATGCCTCTGCGAATGGGCAGCGGAGGTATTTGTGCGCTGTATCATTCCGCACAAGGAAGTCGCGGCATTGGGTCGGTTTGTGGTGATGACTGGTTTCGTTTCCGAACTTCGTCAGCGTCAAGGTCTGCAACGAACACTTACAAATATGGGACGGTCCGGGCCACAGGCTGGCGATCTGACGTTGATTGAGCAGCACCTGCTCGTTGCTAGATTGCTCTCCACGCTCTTAGAGGCGGCAGCCGGCCGACTGGGTATGACACTGACGCAAGCGCGTGTCCTGGCGTGCATCTACCGCCTGGAAAGAGACGCAGAAGTGGTCGTTGTGCCCACGAGGATTGGCGAGCAAATCGGCTACTCCAAGGCGCATGTGAGCGAAGCTTTGGGTGCCCTGAGTCAAAGCGGCTACATAACGAAAATGCAGGCCGAAGCCGGCGACCGGCGGCTAAGCCGCTTGAAGCTGACGGCGGATGGGCTGGGTAGGGCCGAGCGGCTAGTCGCAGCAATGCTGAGCGCTGAAATTCACATCCGCGACAGCATGAAAGTCGTGGCGCGGTCGAGAAAGCTTGACAGGTTGGCTTTCAAGCTTGCGGAGATGAACGACGATCGCTGACGCAAGATTTCAATGCGTCGCGCTGCCTTCGACAGGGGGCAGCCGACTCCCGCCCTCTATGATGCCTCTAGTGGCAATGCCCGACAACCCGCAAGGCACGCCACTCGACAACGTCGACGTGGCCACAATTGGAAGTCATGCCGATGTGGATGGATCGGCCGACCCTCAAGGGCACAAATCGTCAGCCGCCGAGTGAGGAGCCCATGTCTTTGGCGCAAGTTTGTCGGGTCCATTCTCGCGCGCTATCGGCTACACGGACAGCACCACGCCCGACCGTGCACGCCATTCGATGCCGGCCATGCTTTTTCTGATCCTGGTCCTGCTCTGCATCCAATGGACCAGTCGGGCACTGATCGATCATCACGCGGGCTACATCTACGCCATTTGGTACTTCTACTTTTTGCTGGTGTGCATAACCGTCGGAATCGGCGAGCTCGGCTCGAAATTCGGCGCCATCGACGCCAAGGGTAACTTGCACGGCCAAGCTGGCAGCGTCTTGAGCGGGTTGCTCACATTCGCTTTCGCGCTCAACGAAGACCTGATGACCGCGCTGGTGTTGATCGGTCTGACCCTGTTGCCGCAGGTCCTCACCTACATTTTTGGCGGCGTGCTATCTGGCGTTGGCGCCGCGCTACGCGACGCCGGTCATTCGATTTGCCTTGCTTAGTCTCGGAAAATCGTTCGTCGTCGCCGGCGCCGTCTTCCTCGGGCTCGGCTTGGTGGGCTGGCTAGGGCCTGTTAACACTAATAGCCGAGGACTCATCCATCTTCGACACTGAGTGCACGCGATCAGAAAGAGAACGACAAACCAGTTTCGCCTTGCGGGCATCACCGCTCGCAGCCCGTCGGTTGTGACTTCGACATGGAAGCGTGCGGCTTGGGGTTCTACTTGCAAGAAGAGGAAGCCGGGGGTTGAACTCGGGGAGGGCCTACCCGATTGCGGCCATTTTTGAGTTACCGCTTCTGGCCGACATGCGCCTTCACCAACTGGCGATCAACGCAATCACAACTGCGAAGCCCTCTGTCTGAGCGAGGCTCCAAGCCTCCTGATGCCCGGTTTCGTGGTCTGCGATCTGGGAACGCTCAAGAACCTGCGGCAAGACTGAGTATTCAACGCACTCGAAACCGTTGGCCGAGCAAAATCCAGCAGCGACGGCACCGGCGTTCAACCCTTCGTCCGTTTTCACATAGAAGTGAGCGTCGATTCTCGTCAGCGTCGCTCCTCGGAAGGCCTGGAATTGCGAATGCGGTTCGAGTTCCTGACGCAAGTAATAGATGGCTTCGGTGTCGCTCATGTCTTCTCCGCATCTATGAGTATGCTGTCACCGAGCTTCTCTCAATTGGCACCGTGCCTCAGAGCCGACGTTCACCGCTGACTGTTTTTGGCCGATAGTTGGGGCTGTCATAGGGTGCCGTACGTACTCTCGATCGTGCAGCGCATTCCAGGTCGCGCTGCGTAGTGCCGGCATTGAGCTTGAATGCCTTGGACTTCGGTTTCCGTGAGCGTGCCGGTGCGCGTCGTTGAAACCGAGTACGTCGTGCTGGCGTTGATGTCGTTCCCGGCGTCAAGGTTGGCACTCTTTGTCGCGATCGCCAGAGCGATGGCTTGCCCTTGCGCAGCAAGCTGTTGCGATACAGCGCGCACCGCGTCGTTGTCGTGTGCCGTCACAGTCATCTTGACCGTTACCGCGGTGGATCCCTCCGCACAGGCCGTCGAGAAAATCACTGTGCCGGCGAACAGTGCCCCAAGGCAAATGGCAACAGGTGGGCGGACTGAATTTCGAAAATGTAAAGGCATCAGTTACTGTATCCGTTGATTTCGAGGGTTGCTTCTGTTCGAAACCGGTCAGTCACGAAAGGCGGGGCATGGCCGTCAAGTGCCTCAGGAGATCGATGACGCGTCCCGATGGCGTGCACAGTCCTTGGCCTCAGGACGAGCGACTACGATTGGAAGTAGCTCGGTCTCGCTTGGCGTACTCCATGAGTCCAAGCAAGAAGAACACGACCGGCATTGCAAGGGCGCAAAGCGCGACCCAGGCGACACTAGCCTCAGGGATCGCAATGAAATGCTCGATGCAGAAGAAGAGCACCCCCACAATCAGTCCGCGCAGCAGAAACCATCGAACGAATACATCGCTCAAAGTCATATCTGACCTCTTTCTCCAAACAGTTTGCGCCCCCCCGAGACCAGTCGCCTCCGAAGGACTTTTGGTGGCCGATCCGCGCCCGTCGTCCGGTTGTTGGCGCTGGAACGACCGGAAACCATGACTGCGGTAGCCGGGTCGTACGTCATCTGCTGGCTGCTCGCGCCGCCGGCGTAAAACTCCCAAACCCGTGCCAAACACGGCTGCCGTCCCTGGCAGCCAGTAAGGCAGAGATCGGCCAAACATGACGGCGCGCGCGTGAGCCTCGGGCGAGAGTGCGTCAAACCATTGCCGAAACAGGTGCGCGGCTGCATCGAACGCAGGATCGGCCAAGGCGAGCGCCGCGCATGGCACCACGACGGCTGCCAATGCTCCTAAGATCCTCACCTTGTTGATGGCTTGCATGGTAGTGCGGGGTACCACGAGGGTACTGAGGGCTCGCCAATCATCGTGCGGTCACGCCATCAACAAACCCATCGAGACAGATTCATTAACGATGATCGCCTTGATTTGCCTTGCGGGTCCCCCCCTTCAGAAGGATGCAAACTGTCAGTTCACTGAACTACCTCAGCGAGCGCCGCGCACTCGAAGCGACGCGGCTGGGATTGAGCGCCGTGTCCCCGCGCGCTAGCTGTCTGCCACGCACCTGACCTGATGCTGGCCTGGGCCTGTCGATGGCTCAAGTTCTCGCGGCTCCATCCGATCCCCGTTGAACCAACGGAAAACTGGAGCCACATCAATGATCGGTTCATGCACCAACTCCGGCGATGCTTGGTCGCCACTTTATGGCAGCGCGACGGGAACGTCGACCGGCTTGGTGCGGAGCCCGGTCGCTTCGGGCGCCACCACGGGCGAGACACAAAGCGCCATCGACGATTCGTCCGATGAAGGCGTCGTGCTCTCGCTCAGCGGCAGCTCCGGCACCGACTCGCCGACCTACAGACCCCAGGGTTTGCTGAGCTCGTTCGTGCAGGCCGGCACGCCCTTGGCCGACACGAGTTCCACGGGTATGTACGGATCCGGCGATGACTCGGGTCTCGCATCCGCAGTGCAATCGGACGATGGCGCGGTGCTCGGCGCGGAAGACGCCAACGGCATGTCTGGCGCATCGGCCTACGGCAACTACCAGAGCCTTTGGGGCAACACGCTGCAGACCGACCCCGACATGGCCGGCACGGTGGCTACCGACTCGCTGGATCAGTGCCTGGTCGGGACGCTGTCCGCGAGCCCGTGACGAAGTTTCCGTTGCCGAATCCGGCGAGGGGCCAGCACGAAAGCGGTCGGATTCGATCGGCAGCTGCTGGCCGTCAACTGGCCCACGCGTCCGCGTGACATTTTGCACGTGCGTTAGCGACGTGTCGGTCGGCGCGTCGGGCGCTTTAGCAAACTCCGAAGGAACAAGCGTGATGCCCTTCACGGCGCCCGCCGCCACGCAGCGGCTGACCATTGAAATTGCACTGTCATCGCGACAACACTCTGTCACCAGATTGGTTTGCGACCCGCGCAATGCGTGGGATGTTCGACAAGCGTAGCGAGCGCTCGGCAGGGGTTTCACATGAAGAAGTTCAAAGGATTGCTGGCCGCCGCGGTCACATCGCTAGCATTCGCCGGTGCGACCGCACGCGCCGACACCCTGTGGGAGTTTTCGTATTCAGGCAGCGGCGTCAGCGCCTCCGGCTCGTTCGAGACCATCGGCAACGGCTCGACGCCAACCGCAGTGACTTCCATGACCGGCATCTATTCGGACGGCACGAGCAGCGGCGCCATCAGTCTGGTAGCAAATCCGACGCCAGGCGCGGTCGCAACCAGCGCCGACGGTCTGTACTTTTACGACAACATGTTCGGTGGCACCCCGAGCCTGGACATAGACGGTCTGCTGTTCGACGCCGGTACGCAGGAAATCAATCTCTACATTGACCCGGGCCTGGGACTGACAAGCCTCACTGATCGTAACGGCGGCTACGTCTACTCGCAGGTGTCGTCGTTCAGCGTCACAGCGGTGCCGGAGCCCGGCTCGATGGCGCTGCTGCTGGCGGGCCTCGGCGCTCTCGGCATCGCAAGCCGCCGCCGCGCGCGTTGAGCGTCTGTGCCGCGCAAGCCCCCCCCCCGGCGCTACACATATAGGCCCCGCTCACGGGGCCTTTCATTGGCGGTCGGTCGGGTACCCGCACCTAGTCGGTAGCGCAAGAAGACCCACGCTACTCGATCTCGTAGTCTTAGATCAAAGCTCCCCATCGAGTACTGCCGCCCGGATTTCGACAACAAATGAGGGACATCGGCTGAGGTCGTGGGGAACCTCAACATTGACCAGCGCAACATCGACGCGCCTGTAGAAGTGCACCTGGTGCTGCCCCAGAGTGCGGCGCCCCTTCTTCACTTCCACCAGACCCTGGCGATGCAACGCCAGCTCACCGCAAGCCGCTTCCGCAGCAACGGCCATGAAGTTGGCTTCGAACCCGCGCACGTCGTCCATCACGATATCCTTTGGACAAATTTCAGTGCAGATTCTGGGGCTCGGAGCGCAATCCGTTCCTGCTGAGCAGCATGTTCCCAGAAGAGGGGCTCATTGGGTGCGCCACTAGGTGAATGCAACCGCCACCAATATGCATCGTGAGCAATTGACGCTGAGAGCTGGCCCCGGGGAACTTGAACACGAAATCGGTAACCGATAAGTGGAACCCGGTTGGTCAAGCTGCCTGTTGAATCGCCGGCAGCGATGCGAAGTAGAACTCGTCGGGGTCTTCTTGTCGAGCGGCGAGTGCGGTCGCTGGGTGTTGTAGAACTCGATGAACTGCGCCAACTGTGCGCGGGCGTCGCTGACGGATTCGTAGGCCCGCAGGAACACGTGCTCGTACTTGATGATGCGCCACGGGCGTTCGACGAAGACGTTGTCGCGCCAGCAGCCGCGGCCGTCCATGCTGATCTGGACGTGGCGTTCTTTCAGCGCCTGGACGACGGCGGCGCTCGTGAATTGACTGCCCTGATCGGTGTTGAAGATCTCGAGCTTGCCGTGCCTGGCGAACGCCTCCTCGATCGCCTCGATGCAGAACGAGGTGTCCATGCTGATCGAGACGCGATGCGCGAGCACGCGCCGGCCGGCCCAGTCGACGACGGCGGCCAGGTAGACCCAGCCACGGGCCATCGTGATGTACGTGATGTCCATCGCCCAGACGTGGTTCGCGCGCTCGATTTTCAGCTTGCGCAGCATGTACGGAAAGACCGTATGCTGCGGGTGCTTCTTGCTCGTGTGGGGCTTGCGGTACAGCGCCTCAATGCCCATCTTTTTCATGAGCGTCGTGACGTGCTTGCGGCCAATCACGTGGCCTTGCCGGTTGAGCATGTCGCGCAGCATCCTGGCACCCGCGAACGAGTACTCCAGGTGCAGCCGGTCGATCTCCTTCATCAACGCCTGGTCGGCGTCCGACGTCGTCGTGCGCGAGACGTAGTACGCCGTGCCGCGCGAGATGTCGATCAGTTGGGCTTGGCGCTTGATGCTCACCGAATGATGCGGATTGATCATCGCTTTGCGCTCAGCAGGCCGACCTTGCCGAGCGCGCCGGACAAAAAATCAATCTCCAACGCCTGCTGGCCAATCTTGGCGTGCAGCGCCTTCAGATGCGTCTTGGGTTCGTCGGCAGCGGCCTGTTCGGCGCCGAAGAGGGCCGCTGCCCCTTCAAGCAATTGGCCTTTACAGTCGGTGATCTGTTGGGGTGAACGTCGTGAATCTTGGCCAGCTCGGCCAGCGTTTTCTCGCCGCGGATGGCGTCGAGCGCCACTTTGGTCTTGAACGCCGGTGAGTGATTCCGGCGCGGTCTTCTGCTCATGGTCGACCTTCGTCTACCCCTTCAATTCGGGGTCGTCGTCAGACCGAGTTTGCACTCATCGGCGTGTTCAAGAAATCGGCGCCAGCTCTCTAGGCGCCTTCAGCACCTACGCCACCATGTGTCCGTGCGGCATGCACCAGCCGTCGCGGCCATCCACGAAGCGCTCCATGCCGTCATCTTCGTACATCTCAGTTGACGTTTGCCGAACAGCACCTTGCACTCGAAGATCATGGCATCGAGGTTGTCGTGGGCAACGTTGGGCCGCGGCAAGTCGAGTTGTAATTATTTTTTATCGCTAGGCGACGAGCCACATTGCATCTTTGTTATTAAGTGCAGTCGAACTTCAGACCTAACGTCAACAGCTTTGAATAGGGCTAACAGTTGCTCACACCGTTTCTTCATCGGCATAGCTGGCGGCAGGCTGATCACACCATCTTTATAGTCAACGCCGTTTAGTAACACCCATGTCATGGGATACTTATCGTCGCCCGTGGGAATGCCAAGAATATCAAATTTCGTGCCTTCAGCATTTCTCTTTAAGATCAAATCGGTCGGCACAATTTCATTTCTATTCTTAACCTCCACAGTTTGCAATAACGCGTATTTCTCCTTGTCGCCGAGTTCACCCTGATTCATAAAGAAATATCCCGCGACGAAGATGAGCAATCCAACCGCGAGCAGTCCGCCGAAAGCTGCAGCAGTTAGCATCAGGATCGAAGCGCGAACATTTGACATTTCATTTATGATTGAAAGCACCAAACTCTGGCGGAAGCGTTTCGCCAGGGCCAAAGATAAAGGTTTGCGCACCGGGCATCTGTGCGACTTGATGCATTAGTTCCGCCGGCGTCATTCCTCGACTCACATTCATTCCCGCCGCTGATGCCCCATCAGCACCCCGCTGAGCGCAGTTGTTGGTTAGCGTACGATATATGTCACCACCATTCGTAATGGCAGCCCTAAGAGCTGCCTCTTGTTCCGGTGTTGTGTAAGGCAGAACAACAATTGTTGTCGTTCTAGCACCGAGCGCAGAAATATAGTCCTGAAGTGATGCGCCCTGAGGGATGTTGGAAGTTCCCCAACTGCTCACCCCATTGCCAGAAGTCGCTGCGCCCAGATGCCCAAAAGGGTTTGTCGGAATTGCCCCCGACCAAACAAAAGCGGTCGCCCATCCCGTTGGATCAACTGAGGATGTTGGATTTCCGCCCCCGTACCCATAAGTATTGATTCCCGCAAAGAGCCCGAGGGGGTCGCTTTGGACATACCGCCCGACTGAAGGATCATAATAGCGATGCCAGTTTTGATAAAGGCCAGATTCGCTGTCGTAGTATTGACCAGGAAAGCCGACATTGAGGCCTCCAATATTGTCGAGTGCTACGGTACGATCGAAAGCTGCGTTGGATGCCCGCCAGACTGTTTGCGCAGCAGCATTTGTCACAACTTCCGGTCGGCCCACGTGATCTGTATGCACTGCGTAGAACACACCGCCGCGGACCATGCCGACGAGCTGTCCAGCAAGCCAGACGTAGTCTGTCGGAGATGCACCAGTTTCGTAGAGCAACTCTCCAGCAGTTCCGTAAACAAATTGGGTGGTAACTCCGCCTGCGGTCTTGGCAACTCGCTGGCCCAGAGCGTTGTTCATATAGGTACCAACAGTCGCTCCATTGACTGCGATGGAAGCGATTCGATCGAACGGGTCATATGTGAATAACTTGGTGCTATCGCTCTTCAGGTTGCCGCTGGCATCGTAGGACAATGCGCGGGATGCGCCGCCTGAGACGGATGTCATCCAGTTGTTGGAAGTGCCGTAGCCGAGCGTCAGACTCGTTCCGGCGCGTGAAGAAGACGTTCGATTCCCTACGAGATCGTATGCGATTGACTGGTTGTCTCCGCTGCGTGTGACGCCGGTGAGTCGATCATTTGCGTCGTAACCGAAGCTGGAGTTCTGTGCGCTGTAGATCGCGTCCGTGATCGAAGCAAATGTGTTCGTGTTGTTGTATCCGTACGAGAGATTCTGGACACCACTCGCTTGCAGTTGCGTTAGCCGCCCATCACCATCCAGCGTCGCGACACGCGCAACGCCGTTGGCATGACGCCAAGCGTAAGGACTGTTGCTGGTGGGCTGATACTGCAGCGAATCGATGATGACCACTCCATTCTGAGAAATTGACGAAAGCCGTCCGTAAGTGTCGTAAGCGTAACCAATCACGACGCCGTTCGGATAGGTTTGCGAACTCAGCCGGCTATTGGAATCGTATGCCCACTGGGTGGTGTAACTGCTTCCCGAAATCGTGTTGATTTGCTGACTGGGCATGCCGGCTGCGTTATACGCCAATGTCGTCTGTCCAGAAGCATCGGAGAACTTGGTGAGATGCCCCTTTCCATACGTGTTTTGGTCGTACGTGAAAGACTCAGCTGTGCCGTTTGAGGTACGTGAGGTCATTCGCCCCAGGGCATCGAATACGTACGAGATCTGCTTGCCGTTAGCTCGCGTCTCGGAAATGGGGCGCCCACCAACGTCGAACCCGTATTTCGTAGTGCCTGTATCCGGACTGGCAATGCTAGTGAGATCGCCAAAGCCGTTGTGCGCGTACAAAGTCACCAAAGATCGCGGGTCTGTAATTGATGCCAAGAAGCCGGAAGCGCTGTAGGAATATTTGATAACTCCTGCGTCCGGTAGCGCTTTCGTCAGAGGCCGACTCCACGCGTCGTACGAAATCGTTGTCTTGCGACCGCCGGCATCGGTGCCGGTCAATAGATTGCCAAGCGGATCGTATGTGAACGCAAACGACTGCCCGTTCTGACCAGTGGTCAATGCTGGAGTACCCAGCTGGTTGTCAAATACCGTGGTCGACGAAAAAGTTCCGACTGATGCAACGTTGAAAGATGAGCCATTCCATGAGGCAGCGTTGCGAACGCTATGTGGCACCATCGTATTGCTACTGGCAGTGAAATCGTAGTTTGTAACTTCTCCGAGCCCGTTAGTCGCTGACAGAAGCCGACCATAGCTCGTATATGCGTAATTGATCGAGTGACCGTCAGAAGTTGACCGCGAGAGAACGTTGTCGTCTCCACGATAAGACTGGCTCCAGGAGCCCACTCCACTCGTGGCGCCAGAAATAGGCCGCCCCCGACTGTCATAAGCTAGCGTTGTCACAACGCCGTTCGGATCGGTCACTGTTGCGGGCAGCCCCAGTCCGTTAAAGTTAGACTGTCCGAAGACAAGTCCTACCGCATTCGTGACGCTTATCTCGTTGCCTAATGTGTCATACGACGTCGTAGTCGTTGCAGTTCCTGACGCCAATGTCTGCTGATTCGTAATCGCCTGAATCGCACCATTGGCGTAAGCAGCATACGTCGTCGTGACACTGCGGGCCGCCGCTCCAGTCAAGAGGTCAGTTACTTTGGCGCTTGTCCGGACGCGGCCGATTGACGTGTCCGTGTAGGTGTAGTCGTACTGCACCACTCCGTGGCCATCAGCCCCGGTGCCGACGACTCTCGTGAGATCCTGTCCATCCAGTGAGCTAACTTGCGTGTAGGTATTCGTCGTCGTGTACGCAACTGATGTACCGCTTGCTGCCGTCTTGCTCAACAGCATTCCATCTTTATTGAAGGTGTAGTTGGTGACGTTTCCATCGAAATCGACCGATTTGGAGAGGAATCCATTGGCGTCATAACTCAGACTCGCAGCTGCGGATGGGCAGCTATTCGTCGCCGTTGTCTGCGTACTCGCTAACAGCGCTTGGCCCATGACCGTCGTGAATGTGTACGTAGTTACCTGCCCCCGCACATCGGTCAGCGTGGTGGTGTTCGTACCATAGACATAGGAATCTGACACATCGCCGTCAGTCGACGTTACCTTCGAAACGCGCCCGTCGCTTTGGTAGGTGTATGTCGTGGCCCGTACTCCGTCTACACCATATCCAGTCAGTCGCGAAGTATTGGTCGGGTCTTCGTAGTAGTAGGTATAAACTCCGTCTTGCGAGTTGGGCGGGGTGACGGTCGTCAAATTACCGTTTGCATCGTAGGCGTAACTCCAAACTCGACCATCGGGTGCCGTGACGCTTGTCACATTTGACCCGCTCCAACCGAATTTTACCGACGCCCCTTCGAGGTTGGTAATCGATGTCAAGTGTCGATTGGAATCTCGATTGAACGTGTAGAGCGTTCTGCCGCCCTGCCCTTGAGTGATGGCGGATATCTTATACGGTGTCCAGTAACCACCAGTACCAGCAGGCGCTCCGTTGGAATATATATAAGAGAGACTTCCAACGTCAATTGTAATCTGATTGACGCCGCTCCAGAATGCCACAATGCGTCCCGGTCCAACAGGACCTGTTGAGGCGACAGTGGTCATTCCATTTGCCGTAACCCACGGGCCAACGCTTACCGGTGGGTTGTAGTGATAAAATGTATATGAACTCCCGTTTGGCAGGGAGAAAATAAATGAATTCGGTGTGCATTGTTGGCCCTGGTTTGTTCCAGGACCATAATTAGTGCATGTATAGTTCAAATTTACATTGGAATAGCCCGGCGGTAGCACATTAAGGTCGGGATACTCAATATTTGAGGTCCAATGCGGCCCGAACATTCCGCCCGTCGTCGTCTCAGAGGCGTAAGTACGCTTCATCGACATGCCAAGCAGAGCAGCGTGCGGAAAATCATTGTGGGTCAGTCGCTTGGCACCGGAAGCGAAAACGACGGGGTGTTGTGAGCTGGGATTTATTGCAGGAGCGTCGCCACTCCCTCCGCAACCTTGAGGCCCAGGCGCTCCGACGCCGGGCCCGATTTGGGTCAATCCTGGGCCCGCTGGCGTCGGCGTTTGTCCAAGTTGGATGTTGTCGGTAATGTCGTCGAAGCAGTTCGCGCCACTGCATGTTTCAACGTCATCCGGTGAACTTCCGCCGTTGGGGCCTATTCCAGTGACTGTCTGTTGCGGTGTACCGTCAGGTGCGGGCGTGGAGTTTGTGATAACTATGGTGCCCGGATCCGGTGTCGGGGTTGAGCCCCCGCCGTCTTGCGCAAAAGCGCCAGTCATCATGGCGCCGGTCACAACAAACAGAAATGCACTCTTCGTCATTACTTTGATCTCCCTGCAATTATTAAAATCCAGTATGTTGATATCGGCTTTGAATTTGCCCAGTTAACGCATCGCCAATGCAAAAGTTTTGTGCCAGCCAATCGAATTTATCGAACTCAACTATGCAACCCGCAATAACCAAAGCCAAAAATTAGGTTTTTTGCGTGCCGGACAGCTTAAATAGTCAGTATCTCAGCAACCTGCTGGAATGCCCCTCAAATTGAACAAAAGAAATCAAGGAAATCATTCGTCGCTCAGCTTTGCTCTATACCAAGTGAACCCCTAGTAGAAGCCGTCCACGAGTAGCCGAGAAGCCAAACTGAAAGCGTTGAATGTCTGCGCGCGAGCCCATCAAGCACGCAGTCAACGCAGCTAGATCTATCAGACAATTGCCGCCTTATAATTTATCGTTAAACTATAGGGCTTGCATCATACGTCGAATAATGATTTTAGGTTAGAATGAACACAATGTCATGCTTGGTGCTTTCCCCAATCCACACGGCTTGTGGTGGGCCGCTGGAGGATCAACGTCAAATGGAGTTGATTGCTAGCATCAATGCGCTCCAGGTAGATCCCGTTCAAACCCTTCCCATGACTCACAGCCGTCGGGCTCGCGAATCAACGATGCTCAAGATTCGCAGCCTCGCAACGAGAAGACTCCCCCGAAGTAGTACCTATGCGCGCGCGCTCGCATTGTTGGTCGCGGTTTGTATGGTCGGATGTGCGGCTGAGAGAGTCAAGTCCGAAGCAGACGAGCTACAGCGTGAAGGAAATTATGCGAAGGCAATTGAAGTTCTGAAGGAGGGCGTCATCGCCTATCCGGACAACGTTCCTCTACGTTCAAGTCTGATATCCGCACGCTCCGCCGCTGTCAGTAGCCTAACGGAGCAAGCCGAAGCGGCGTCCCGTCGGAACGATGTGATCAACGCAGAACGTCTGCTCGATCAAGCGCAAGGAATCGACCCCAATTCGGAACGCGTCGCCGCCGTACGCGCGGCGCTAGCAGTTCATCGGAGCCAAGACGCCGCTCTCAAACGAGGTAACGAACTTGAGGCGAGCGGCGATATCGATACTGCGCTCAATTTGGTCGATGCGGCGCTCGTGGACGATCGTCGCCACATCGGCCTGCTCGCACTGCGGCGTCGACTTTTGCTCGAGCGCCGCGCCGCTCTCTCGAAAACGCCTGTAGCTCTAGCGGAGACCCGGCTTGTTTCTCTCGACTTCCGGGACGCCAACGTGCGCAGCGTGCTCGATGTTGTGAGTCGGGCCAGCGGTCTCAATTTTGTGTTGGACAAGGACATCCGAGACCAGCACGTGACCGTCTACGGGCGTGACTTGCATGTTGAAGACGCACTCGAGATGGTCCTCACAAGCGCGCAATTGGCTCGCAAGACTTTGGACACGCGCAGTGTCCTTATCTATCCGAACACACCGGAAAAGAAACGAGACTACGAGGAACAACTGGTCAAGGTGTTTTATCTCGTCAATGGCGATCCCAAAGGCGCAGCGGCGTTCCTAAAGTCGATGATGCGCTTGCGCGAACCCTACATCGACGAGCATAACAATCTGCTCTCTATCCGTGAGAGCCCCGAGACGATCCAGCTCGCAGAACGATTGATATCGCTCTACGACCAGCCGGAGCCGGAAGTTGTCGTAGATGCGCAGATCCTGGAGATCAACGCCGACCGCCTGACAGAACTCGGAATCCAGCTGCCAAGCCAGATCACGCTCACCCCATTGGGTACCGACGGCACGAATGGCTCGCTCAATCTGACCAATTTCCCTCTGCGTAGATCAAACATAGGGGTCGGCATCGGCGCGGCAACGATCACTGCGAATCGAACATTGGACGACGTCAATACATTGGCCAACCCGCAAATCCGGACCCGTAGTCGCGAGAAGGCGAGAGTCCTGATCGGCGACAAGATCCCCATCATTACCACCACATCCGGCGGCAGCAACGCGGGCTACATCTCGGAGTCCGTCTCCTACCAAGATGTCGGCATCAAGCTCGAGGTCGAACCGACGGTATTCTCCGATGACGACGTCGCCATTAAGCTGGGCGTAGAGGTCAGCGCGCTCGGCGCGCAGACCAAGTCTCCAGGCGGCACGATTGCCTATCAAATCAGTACCCGAGACGCTTCGACGGTGCTGCGACTGCACGACGGAGAAACCCAGCTCCTCGCAGGTCTGATCAGCAGCGCCGAACGCGCGAGCACCGCGGGCCTTCCGGGGTTGGCAGATGTGCCCGTCCTGGGCAGGCTGTTCAGCGATCAATCCAACAGCAAGTCCAAGACAGAGCTGGTGCTCTCGATCACGCCGCACATCCTCCGGGGCGCCCCCCAGTTGGATGGAGCCGCCGGCGAAGCCTGGGTCGGAACCGAGACCTATCAAAAGCTCAAGCCCTATGGCGGCCGCTATGATCTGGCCGTACCCGTCGCAGCCCCCGCGTCCGCCGCCTGGTCGGCACCAGCTCCGGCTGCCAAGCCAAGTATCGATTCAGGCTCCGCTGCAACCTTGCTTTGGAGCGCGCCCGCAGACCCAATCCATGCCGGCGGCATCGTCGAGATCCCGGTGATCCTCACCGGTAACGCCAGTGAGACCAAGAGCAAGATCTCGGTGCGGTATCCACCCGAACTTCTGGAACTGCTTGACGAATACGGGCACCCCAAGGTGATCCAGTCGCAAGTTGCCGGCGCGCCAGTTGACGCTGATCTCATCGAACTCGCTGGGACCGAGCATTCCACCGAGAGCACGGCTCGCACACTAGCGATCCTGCGCTTCAAGGCCCGACAGCCGGGAACGGCGTCAGTTCAGCTGCAATCAAGCGCCACGGGGCCGGGGCTACGCATGCCGACGCTCTTGACGATTTCGGTGCTGCCATGACGCACTTGGCTCGAGGCCGCTTCAGCTCACAGATCGGCCCTCGCGGCTTCACCCTTATTGAGCTAATGGCGGTACTGGCGATCATTGCGATTCTGCTCGTGATGGCCTGGCCAATCGCAGAACTTCAGGCTCGCCGAGAAAGGGAACAGGAACTGCATCGTGCTCTCTGGGAGATCCGTGACGCCATCGATCGCTACAAAAGCATGTCGGACGCGGGCCAGCTCCTTGTCTCCACACGGTCGGGCTATCCGGCCAATTTGGATGTTCTGGAAGCCGGCGTTCCGACACGGCTTGGTCGGACGATGTATTTCCTAAGGCGGCTCCCGGCGGACCCTTTCGCGGCCAGCGACAGCCAGTCGCCTTGGGGACTCAGAAGCTCCGAGTCGTCCGCAAACCAGCCAATGGCAGGCGACGATGTGTTCGACGTCTACACGCTTTCGACGCAAATCGGCCTGAACGGAGTGCCCCTTCGTGCTTGGTGAACAAGTCCGCGTCATGGCATCGGTGAGCGGCCGGCCGGCACGCTACCGAGGGCGCCAAGGTTTCACGTTGATCGAGATCCTCGTTGTTCTCGCGGTGCTCGCTCTGTTGACGTCCATCGTCGCTCCCACTTACCTTGGCCGCATCGATGCGGCCAAGGAGCTAGCGCTCAAACAGAACCTCAAAACGATCCGCGACAGCATCGACCATTTCGCGGCCGACCGCGGCCGTGACCCCTCTGATCTGCAGGAGCTCGTGTCTACACACTACCTGCGCGAGGTGCCGACCGACCCCGTTACAGACAGTACGGTGACATGGGTTCCCGTCATGCAGGATGGCCGCATGCATGACCTTCATAGCGGTGCGTCCGGCCAGGCCAACGATGGCGTCTCATATGCGCAGCTCTGACATCGCCAGCCAACGGGGATTCACCTACCTGTGGCTGCTCGCAGCCATGGCTGTCCTTGGTATCGCGATGGCGGTCGCGGGGCCAACTTGGTCGACCGCAATACAGCGGGAGCGCGAGGCGGACCTTCTCCGATTCGGTTTGGCGTATGCCCATGCCATCGAGAGCTACTATGCGATGACGCCGGGCGCGGATCGGTATCCGCACAGCCTTCAAGACCTGCTGGAAGATCGTCGATCAGGTCATCCTGTCCACCATCTTCGCGCTGCGTATTGGGATCCGCTCATTCCTGACCAGGCACTCGCACTAGTCCGAAACGAGAACGGTGGCATCGTTGGTGTGCGTTCAAACAGTACTGCGTCACCGATGCGGCAAAGCATCTGGACGGATGGGCGACACACCCTTCAGCCGGCAGCCAGGTACTGCGACCAGGTCATCCTGGCCGCCACTTCGTGAATCGAGGAGCGTCACTGATGCAGAAACCATATGCGCCGCGGTGCCAAGTTCTACGTCCGGCCACTGGACGAGGCCCCGGATTGCGACAACACGTTGGCTTCACGCTGCTGGAGTTGCTGGTCGTGGTACTCATCATCGGCCTGCTAACTGGCATCGTGGCACCGCGCTTCATGAGCCAAATCTCACGCTCCGAGACAACCACCGCGCGCGCCCAAATGGACGCCTTTCGAAAGGCGCTCGAGGCCTATCGGATTGACGTGGGTCGATATCCGACCACCGAACAAGGCTTGAGCGCACTTGTAGTCGCCCCGTCAGCAGAACCGCGCTGGCACGGCCCCTATTTGCAAGACGCCTTACCGAACGATCCCTGGGGCAGCGCGTACCAATATCAATCTCCAGGCCCTAGTGGCAAGGACTATCAAATCCTCAGCTACGGGCGCGATCGAGCGCCTGGCGGCGTGGGGGACGACGCGGACATCGTCTACTGACCAGACGACATCAACGTTCATCCGAGTCATGCCGCAATTCGAAGTACGGATTCCAGACCCTGACCATGGGCGAATTAGCTTGCATTTGATAGAGGGCGCCGACGCTGCGGCAGTGCATAGCGCACTGCGCGCGCAAGGGAAGGCCGCACTGTCAGTCAAGCGAGTGCCGGCTGAGCAAACGACCGTCCGACAAGGATCAAAGTTCGACGTTACCGCATGGTCCCGCGAGCTTCACACTTTGCTCGGTGCAGGTATGACCGTAGTCGAAGCGCTCAAAACGATGGATCTTCGCAAGAACATGCGAGGCAGGCACGTGCATCTGGACGTTCTGACGCGCCTTGAGCGTGGCCAGCCGCTGTCGGCATCGCTCCATGCCAGCGGTGCCTTTCCAGCAATCCTCATTGCCAACGTGGTCGCCACAGAGCGCAGCGGCCGGCTCGAGAACGCGCTCGAAGACTATTTGTCCTACCAAGCACAGGCCGACACGTTACGGCGGCAAGTGTTCAGCGCGGCGCTCTATCCCGCCATCGTCGTCGCGGTCGGACTATGCATCTCAGGATTTCTCCTCGGCTTCGTCATGCCACGGTTCGCGCGCATGTACGCCACCTTCCGAGGGGAGTTGAGCATGCCGACCCGGGTGCTGTTGGCTGCCAGCCGGTTCATGCAAGACTCGCTGCCACTCCTCATCGGGGGAGCCGTTGGCCTGACAACACTCGGCGTGATTGCATGGCACACCGGTCTGCTTGGCCGCATCGCGACCGGTGCAGTCCGACTCGTCCCTGCCTGGCGGCGTGCCCGTGAGGACTTCCTCAGGGCCAAGGGATTCCAGTCGCTGTTGGTCATGGTGCGTGGAGGTCATCCGATCGCACAAGCCCTGCAGGTGGTCGAGGGACTGGGGCTGGACACCAGCCTGCAGCATCGATTCGCCGTCGCGCGCGCCGCAATCGAACGCGGGCAACCGGCTTCAACAGCACTCGCACAAGCCAGCCTGTTGGATCCTGTCGGGGAGCGACTACTGTCGGTCGGCGAGCGAAGTGGCCAATTCGAAACAGTGCTTCGAACCGTCGCCGAAATCCATTCGGCATCGTTCTCCCTCTTCCTGCAACGAGCCACCCGCTTGATAGAGCCCCTGCTGTTGCTCGTAGTGGCCGTGCTTGTAGGGGGCATCGTCGTGTTGATGTATATGCCGATTTTCGACGTGGCAAATAGCGTGGGGTAGCAGGGATGAAGTCATCCACGTCCACCATCTTGAGCAATCAAGTTCCTAAGCTCACGACGCAGCGCCTTTCTATCGCTCGTGCAGAGCAGCGAGCAGGCGGCGGCACCGTCCTTGATGTGCTCCTCCGGCATTGGGATGGTGAGCCGACCCAACTGATGGCGGCGCTGGAGGAGCAAGCTGGCGTCGCTGCGATCGACGATGCGCGGATCGCCCGCACATGCCCAGCCGACGTCAGTGCGTGGAGGCCGGAGGACGCGAACAAATGGCAATGTGTCGTGCTCGAGGTCACCGAGCAGGAATCAGCAGGGAATATTGGAAACGAAGCCAAGACTTGCTCGCTGCTGGCTCTCTGTGCAGACCCATGGGATCTGAGCCTGCTTCGTCTTGTTACGACCAGGTTTCAGCGAGCGGCCCGGCCGCTTGCCGCCACGGGGACGCAACTGCTGCGCGCACTTCAGTCGCTACAAATGGCAGTCGGAGATTCCGGAGCACAACGCGGAATCGCCACCCTGCATGCCAGCGACTCAGGGGGCTTGGATTCGAGTGACCCGGTGGTGTCGTTCGTCAACGCCGCCCTCGCGCGTGCCCTCTCATCACGCGCAAGCGATATCCATTTCGAGTGCGATCGGCGCGGGGTTTCCGTCAAGCACCGGCTCGACGGCGTTCTTCAGCCCTTCGCGCGACTCGAGGATCCTGCCCATGCCGAGGCTGTCATCGCGCGCATCAAAGTCCTCGCACAACTGGACATCACTGAACGACGAGTGCCACAAGATGGACGCTATCGGCACAACGGCCCAGATGGCATGGACATTCGTGTCTCCATCATGCCGAGCGTGCACGGCGAGGACGCAGTATTGCGGCTACTTGACAAGTCGCAGTTCACGAATCATCAGGCGGCGAACAGCCACGGCCGGGCGAGCGCGGGAATCTCGCTGGACGCGCTCGGCTTCGACGAGGCGACCAGGGAACTGATTCGCCGACTTGCTCGCAAGCCCAGCGGCATGCTACTGGTCACGGGCCCGACCGGTAGTGGCAAGACGACGACGCTGTACGCGTCGCTCTCGGAGATCAACAACGGAATCGAAAAGCTGATCACGATCGAGGACCCGGTGGAATATGAACTGGAAGGCGTCCTGCAGATCCCGGTCAATGAGCGAAAGGGCCTGACCTTCGCCACCGGACTGCGCTCGATTCTGCGTCACGATCCGGACCGCATTTTGGTTGGTGAGATCCGTGACGCGGACACGGCTGAAATCGCCGTGCAGGCCTCATTGACTGGGCACCAAGTCTTAACCACGGTACACGCCAATAGCGTCGCAGACATCATGGGTCGCTTTCGACATTTCGGCCTGGACATGTTCGGCTTCACGTCCGCGCTCAACGGCATTGTCGTCCAGCGTCTGGTGCGTCGCCTGTGTCCTCGCTGCTCAACCCCGAGAGAGCCCCGCAACGAAGATGTCGCCGCGTTCCACCGCATAGGTCATGCGCAACCCGCCCGTCTGTATACGCCGCAGGGATGTGCCGACTGCTTTGGCGCCGGCTATTCGGGCCGCTTTGTCATCGCCGAGGTACACGCGGTCGGGGATGAGCTCCGCGACTTGGTCACGGAGCGCGCGCCCCTGTCGGCGATCAAACAGCATCTCGGCGCCAGCGGGGTGCCTAGCTTGTTCGAAGCGGGCCTCGCGCACGTCGCGCAGGGGCACACCAGCATTGAGGAATTGCAGCGTGTGGCCGATTCGCTCTAAGCAGCTGGAGGTCTACCTGGGCTCGCATCTGGTCGGCTGGCGGTGGGCCGGAGCAGAAGTGGAACACTGGCAAGATACCTGTAGTCTGGAGGAGGGGCTGAGCCTCGTTCGCACGGAATTGAACAGCAGGCCCAAGGCACGACTACGAGTCTGGCTCGCTTCATCGCTTGCACGTCCTCTTGCGCTCATGTCCATGGCGGAGTCGGGGGCCCGCAACGCCGACGAACTGCGAGCGCTCGCACGCGCGCAAGTGTCGACGCAGCAAACCTCCCCCGATACGGCCGACGTCGCGATATGGCTGGGAAGACCACCTCGCAGCCCGAACTGGCTCGCAGTCGCCGTTGACGGCCCAAACTGGGCAACGATCCGGGCAGCGTTTGCAGTTGGTTCCACCCGCGTCGATAGCATACGTCCCTGGTGGGATCAGGCGCTGCCCAGCATTCTTCCGAAGGCGGAAAAAACGACGGGGGTAGCGGACGGCACGGTCACCAGTTTCAGCATCGCCGAGCCCGATGGCATGATTCTTGGCGCGACACGGCAGGGTCTCTTGATCGACATAGGCTTTGAACTCGCGGCGGCCTACGATCCGGATTGGCAGCTGACATTGAGGCGACACGCGCTGAGCGTCGGGGCTCAAGGTATCGCAACGTCTCTTTGCCTGCGCAAGGCAGCCATACCCGGAAGCGACCGCAGCGAAAGCTCGATGGCGGCAGCCGTTGGCTCCTTGGAGCGGAACACGCAATGAAGATCGAGTTCCTCGCTCCTCGCCCGCTCCCTCGTTGGCTCATCGCCGTCAACATCGCAGTTTGGGTTGGCGTGTTTTGCTCGACCGCCATCTTGGGCTGGCTACGATACGAGCGCGAGCGCCAGGCTCTGGCGGCAAGCGAAACCGTTGCGGCCACCGCGATCACTAATTTGGCGCATTCGCAAGCCACCGAGAGCCGAATGCCAGATATAGATGCTCTCCGGCGTGTCCTATCACGTTCACAGGTGACACAAGCCAGTGGGCTCGCTGAACTGGAGGCGGTTCATGTGGACGGTGTGCGCCTGCGTTCCTTCACGCTGGACAACGATTTCGACACATTGGCCATCGAACTAGTCGCGAAAGACGCTGGTGCGCTGCAGGATTGGCTGGATGCCATCAACGAGGGGCAAGCCGCCACGCGACTATGGCGGGTGACGGAATACGTCTCCAACACTCAAAGTGACGGGATCCTGGCGGTTGCAGCGCGAACTCCGCAAGCAGTTCCGCCGTCAGCGAGCGCGGCCCCGCGTTAACCCAAGTGCCTCTCGCTGCCATCAACGAAGCTTGTTGACATGACAGACCTGTTTTCGCATGCAGGCACGCGGCAAAGATCCGGTGCGCTGCTACTTTCAGCCGGCATTGCAACGGTAGTCATCGCAATGATGGTGTTGCGGATTCGATCGCTGGAAAACTCACCGATCGCAATCGCGCATGTCACCACAATACCCAGGCCCTCGACGCCCGCCTCGTTGCCCGCGGAAGTCGACTGGCCAAAGAGCGAGGAAGATCTGTGGCTGCCATTCGTTGGCAAGATCGCCAGGGAAAGGCATCTGGAGGTCACGCGTGTCGAAATTGGCCCGGTTCTCAGTTCATCGAGTCCCCGCATTCGAACAACGCCCCTGAACTTGACTATCAAGGGCGAGTACGCCGACATCAAGACGCTTGTCATCGCGATGCAAGATCGCTTCCGCGGCATGACACTATCCAAGCTCAGCGTGCGTCGGACCTCAGAATTGCCGACCAACGTCAGTGCCGGCGCCGTCGGCGTCACCCCGGCGCCGACGACGCTTGAAGCTAATGTCGAAATGACGCAGTTCACGCACCAGGAGTCCGATGAACACCGGTGAGAGTCGGCGCCAGCTCAACTCGTTGAGCTCGCCTGTCCTGTTCGCGCTCATTGCGACCATCGTCTTGAGCGCGTGGGCGCTATTTTCTCGCCCGCGCCAGCCCGTGGTCATTGGCGCCATATCGAATTCACGCACAGTGCACTCTGCCAGTGAGGCCTTTGTGCCAGGCAGACGCCAGCTTGCGCACGCAACGCCTCTGCCGGACCGCTGGCCTGACTCTTCGATGGAATTGGCCATCGACGATCCCTTTCGAGACGTTGTTGTCAAGGCCGTTCCGGCTATCGCACCAGCACAGGCCGTGCCAGTGCCTGCGGCTGCGCCCGTTCCAACAATGGACCTGCGCTATTGGGGGCGATTTGCAGGCCCAGATGGAACGATCCAAACATTCGTAGCACGAGGCGTTGAACAACCTATAGGCATAGGAGTTGGAACCGAACTTGGAGGTGGATGGAAAGTGGAACGCGTTACCGAAGGCGCTATCGAGGTTGTCCATCCGTCGTCGGGCTCGCGCGCCCAAATCGGTATAGCGCCGCAAGCGCCTGGAAATTGAGGGCGTTCGAAAGAGCATCGGTGTTCCTGGTCAGCTGTGCAATCGCCGACTGAATCAGCCGCAAGCGACCATCCAGGCCAGGGTCCGGTGCGATCGAGTTAGATCGCGAAATCCTGGAGCGTCTTCCCGCCCTCGATTGCAGCCGACAGCCACTTCGGCTTGAGGCCACGGCCCGTCCATGTCGAGCCGGAAACGGGGTCACGGTACTTCGGCTCAACCTTCGTGCCGGTCTTCGCTCCGACCTTACCCTTCGTCGGAGCGATCAGGTCAGCAGCCGTCAACCCGTGTTGTGCCATCAATTCACGAACCCGCCCAACTGCATCCGCCTTCGCCTTGGCCTGTGCATCCTGAATTTGACGGTCGAGGGATTCTTTCTGTGCGAGCAATTCGCTGAGCGTTGTCGTCATAGGCAGCGGATCCAGATGTTGGGGTTGGGATTGTCTCACCCGGTGACCAGATCGCAGTATGGCCAGGGCGCGTCACGCCGACGACCTGTTGGCGGGCAAGCACGGGGTGCTCTCTCTTTGGCGACTGCGAATTGACGTTCGCGTACGGCCAGGGGTACGCTTGATGTCCGGAGGGGCCAATTCAAAAGAGATATGACACAGGCTCCAGGGAGGCGAGATTGGAAAGAGACGAGCGTCTGTTTATCGAAGGAACGGTGAGCAGAGCCAAGCAACTTGTCAGGCAGCAAATCTGGTCGGGCGTCGACGAGGCGCGGCTTGAAGCGTGGTTCAGTCAGTTTGAGACGCGGCAATGCTCCTTGCTCGGGGCATGCCTTCTCGACGGCTTCATCTTTCGAAGCCGGGCTCAGGTCGAGGCGATGTTGCACGGCGTGCTGTGCCGGCCCGAGCTTGTGGGGCCGACGGGAAACTGCGATCGGGCCGTCGTCGACGCGCTCAGGGGGCGCGCCGATCCCCATATCCGGCTGGCACCCGTCATCCATTTGGAAGACCCGCCGATCAAAAGCGGCACGTACGTGCTCAGACGCCTGTTCAAGCTGCTGCGCTTGAATCAGAAGTGGGCGTCGTGGCCGCAGAACCTGCCGCACATCCTCGACTTGAAGATGATCATCTTCGTAGACGACTTTTGCGGCAGCGGCCAACAGTTCTCGGACTTCGCAGATTTCGTGGGCCTTGAAGACCTGATGGCCGCCAACGCGGACTGCCGATTCGTCTATCTGACGGTTGCGGCGCACGAGGACGGCATCGGCCAGGTTCACAAAAAGTATCCGCGTGTCGAGTTTATCGCCGGCGAGGTCCTCGGCGCGGCTCATCACTTCTTCGAAGGTGAGAACTTGCGGAACTTTAAAGTCGATGGACTCATCCAGCGGCTGCAAGCCGACTACGATCGCATCGCCAAGGAGGTCGGATTCGGGCTCGGCAAGGTGCCGGCACTCGGCTTCGAGGAGCAGGCGCTGTGCTATGCGTTCGACCATGGAACGCCCAACAACACGCTGCCCATTTTCTGGAATCAAAGAGACCAATGGTCTTCGCTGGTGGATCGATGAGCACGACCAATCTGGCTGCGCAAGCATTTGCGAAGAATCGAGCCGAGGAACTTGGCTTCGACCTGTGGGGCGAGTTCGTCGTCCCCCTCTACTACGACCGACTGGCGCTGGACGAAGTCCGAAAGCCATTGATTTTTGAGGGCGGTCGCGGCTGCGGCAAGACGACGCTGCTGCGATACCTCTCGCACGCGACTCAGCTCAGTCCGAACCGAGAGCTTACGCCGGAGACGTTGCCCAAGCAGATTGGGCTCTATCTGCGGGCAGACACTCAGCACTTGAGAACCTTTCGCGGCGAAGCGTTGTCGGAGGACGATTGGCAGCGCGCCTTCGAACACGATCTGTGCCTTTCGATCGCGACGGAGCTCCTCGGCGCTTTGCAGTTGCTGAGTTCAACCGCACAGCGACGTCAGACGTTTCCCGGCATCGAGGCGCTCGATTTCGCGGCATGGCGCGACTTCGATGCGTCTGCGCCGACGACTCTCGCAGCCTTGATCCGACACATCCGTTCTGCTCGCAACAAGTTCAGCATGTGGCTGAACAACCAGGACGGAGATCAGCCGCGCCCCACTTTCCTGCCGCTACGTCCTGCGCTAATTGAACTGATCGGTGTCGTTCGCGAACAGCTCGACTTCATGCGCGACCGGGTGTTCTTCGTTTTCATCGACGAGTACGAGAACCTCCTGGAGTACCAGATGCGTGCCGTTAACACGCGTCTGAAGCACTCCGAAGCTCCGCTTATCTTCCACATCGCGACCAAGCGCAACGGCATGGTCACGCGACAGACACTCAGCTCGGAGCAATTGCAGGAGCGTGACGACTTCCGCACCTGTGACATTGAAGAGTGGGCCGAGGCCGACTTCTCGCTGTTCGCGGCCGAACTGTTCTGCTCGCGGCTGCAACGCAAGGGCATCGCGGTGGGACCGCAGGAGATCGAGGCGGGCATCTTGCTGTCGTTGACGGGCATCAAGACGCGCCTGGACGATCAGGCCTATCGACGCGAGACGCTGGAAGCGGCGCGCAAAATCTTGCCGGGGCTGAGCAACGAGAGCGCGGCGCGACACGTTCTGCAGGACAAAAGCCTGAGCGGACGTCTGCGCGACAACATCAATACCGGGCTCAAGCTGTCAGACGCGTCCTATCAACCCGATGACTTCATCCGAACGGACTTGGCGCAGGACGCGCTTTGTGTGCCGGCCTTGTTGCATCAGGGCAAGAAGCCCAAAGACCTCCTAGCAGAACTGGAGAAGAAGGCAGCGAAGAAGACGAATCTGTTCGACACGGCCAACTGGACGCACAACTACTTCAGTGCCTCCATGTATCTGCTGTTCCTTCCGTTGCCCACGCCGTGCGTGCTTTATGCCGGGTTCGACGCGTTTTTGAAGCTCTCCAAAGGCAACACCCGGCACTTCCTGGAGTTGTGCCATCTGTCCCTGCAAGGCACGGATGTGATCGGTGGTCAAGTGCAGTCCGTCGACATCAAGACCCAAGCCATGGCTGCGCGCGATGCGAGCGCCTTGTTCGTAAAGGAAACCCAAGGCTCGGGCGATTTCGGCAATCGGCTTTTTCATGTGGTCAACACGCTCGGGCAGGTCTTCCGGCTCTCGCATGCACGTCCCTCGCAGAGTGAGGCTGAGCGAACGCATTTCGCCATCAGTGGCGGGGACTTGAAGCCTGACGCGCAGAAGCTGCTGTCCGAGTGCTTGAAGTGGTCGGTACTCTTCGTCGCGCCCGAGACCAAGGTCAAGGGCGCGCGATTGGAGACCATGGACTACATGTTTAACCCGATCTACGCCCCGTACTTCGGAATCTCGTTCAACAAGGGGCGCAAGCTGGAGCTTCCTGCGTCGTCGGTTGAGACCCTGATGACAGGTCGGCACGAAGAGATGAATGCGCTGGTCAAGTCCTATCAGAAGGCTTGGAAGCTGGATGGCGACGGCGACCAATACTCGCTGTTTTCGCAGGCTTGACCGCCATGAAGATCAAAACGCTTTCTTCGGTCGGGCGCGAACACGATTTCGGTGGCATGCAGTGGAAGCTCGCCTATCACGGGGGCGAGCTCGACCAGCGGTCGCGCGCTGCCATCGAGATGACCAAGGCAACCTCGTCGTCGACCGTGCTGATGCAGTACCTTACCGAGCAGCCGGATCGGCTGTGCATTGACGGCAAGCTTGTTGGCAATCCCGCTGTCGTAGATCAAATGCGTCGCGCGGGCAAGGTGCTCCTTGAGACGACTTCGCTGGGGTTCGTTGAGGTGCTGCAGTTGCTCAAGCACGCCAAAGCCGCCGGCCTCGACGGCGTGGACTGCCTGTACGTCGAACCATTCGAATACACCAAGGATCGCTACCTCAACTCGTCGTGGGCTCGGGAGTATTCGCTGAGCGAAAGCCGCCAGCTTGAGTCGGTGCGGGGTTTCACCACGCCGACTGAGCTGTCCAAGCACGACGCCCGACTGGTTGCATTCCTCGGCTACGAGGCCTCGCGGTTAGCGGGTGCTTGCGAGCAGAACGACGCGATCGTTGGCTGGAAGCGCTACGCGGTCTTCGGCGTTCCAGGGTATGCGCCCGGCTGGGAGATGAACGCGATGGCCAACAACATCGACACGCTCGTACAACGAGAATTCGAGTCTGTCCGCTACTGCGCTGCGTCGAGCGTCAGCGGCGCCTACGGCCTGTTGGAGGCCATCCACCAAGAGGGTCGAGCCGATCAGCCGCACACTGTGGTGGCGCCGTTCGGCACCAAGCCGCACGGCATTGCCTGCGCGCTGTTTCTGGTCGGGCATTCGAGCTACCAAGCCTCCTCGCTGATTTACGACCATCCCGGGCGCAGCAAAGGCCGCTCGTCTGAAGTGCGACGGTGGCACATGTACCGCGTCCAGTTCTGAGAAGCGCAGGCGACCAGGCGATTCAGGTCGAGAAGATCGGCATCCTCAGGAGTTCGCGCTTCGTGATGACGGAGGCGCACACACCTTTGGTCACGCTCTCCAGCCAAGTGGGAAAGGCCGGATGCTGGAACGAGCGAGCGACCCGGTCGCGCACGGGCTCGGGGGCCCGGATGCGCAAAACGTGGTCGGTGATGGGGGCGGTGCCGCCCGCGACGATCACAGGCTCCCAGCGCACACGCGAGCCCGTACGGCTCAGGAGGATGTCGCCGGTCTCGGCGAGGACATCGTCACGGAAGCTTCGGCTGATGCGATCCGGCAGCTGAATGGTCGCACCCTGGTGCCGAGCCAAGTCCGTGGTGTGCAGCACACGGTGATGTCGCCTGTCGGCGTCGGCCTTGCAGTAGCGACCGCGCGTCACGTCAACGCCCATTTGCTCGAGGGTGGGTGCGCCGCTGCGATGCAGATCTATCGCACTCCAGAACCCAGCGTCTAGGCGTTCGCCTGGCGCAATGGGGCCGCGGTAGACGCGGGTCAGTCCGTCGGTCGGGCTGAAGCGGTCGATCGTCACGTGGCGGCTGCCGGCACGCGACGCGTCGATGACCAGCAGAACCGTCGACGCCTCGGTGTCACGATAGCGCGCGTCGTCGATGGTGACGACACGTTGCACGCCATAGTTGGTCAGCAGGCTGCGACGGTACGGCTCGTAAAACAGGCCGGCG
>FTCQ01000089.1_pt1 | contig 39617 bp, 32 predicted proteins | sample 1639821 | NCBI WGS metagenome assembly FTCQ01 (sample SAMEA3914869, study PRJEB12502) | metagenome | biome: forest; material: soil | place: USA | collected 2012-03-12 | depth 0.1 m | reverse complement strand
CGGTCGTCGGCGCCGCGCTGGGACAGACCGCGTTCGCGCGGCTCAAGGAGCTCATTGCCGAGCACAACCGGCTGACCTTGAACTTCGAGGCAGAGGTCGTTGGCGCGAGAAAGGCTCTGGCCCTCGATGAACTGCGGCGCGCCATCCCGGACTGGAAGAAAAAATCCGACGCGGTCTCGGACGCGCAGGCCTCGCAGAAGGCCGCCACGGCCACCGCCGACATGCTCAAGAAGCAGATCTTAGAGCTGGAGCAGCAGGTGCGTCAGCACCGGCGACCCGCCGAGGAGCTGAACCGGGAGCTGGCCTCGTACCTCGGGCGCGACGAGCTTCGCTTTGATGTGGAGCAGAACGGCTACCGGATCATGCGCGGCGACCAGCCCGCGCTGCACCTGAGCGACGGCGAGCGCACGTCCATCGCGTTCCTGTACTTCCTCAAGTCGCTCAAAGCCACGGACTTCGATCTTGAGACCGGCGTGGTCGTCATCGACGATCCTGTCTCGAGCCTGGATGCGAACTCGCTTTTCAGTGCCTTCGGCTACATGAAGGCCCGAACGGCGGATGCCGGCCAGTTGTTCGTCCTGACCCACAACTTCACGTTCTTCCGTCAGGTCCGGCTGTGGTTCGACAAGCTGCCGCACCAGAACAAGAAGAGCAATCCCGCGCTCCAACCGGCGAGGTTCTACATGCTGTCGACGGACATCAAGAACGGGGTGCGAGGCGCCAGGCTCTCGGCGCTGGATCCGCTGCTCAAGGGCTACGAGTCCGAGTACCACTATCTGTTCAAGCGCCTGCTGGAGGAATCGAGGAAGCCCGACGCGCCGACGCTGGAGGCGTACTACGCGCTGCCGAACATGGCCCGGCGACTGCTGGAGGCCTTTCTCGCTTTCCGGGTCCCTCACCAGACCGGCGACCTCTTCAGGCAACTCGACGCGATCGACCACGACATCGCGGCCAAGACGCGCATCCTGCGGTTCCTGCACGCGTTTTCGCACCTGGATCAGATTGCGGATCCTGAGCACAACCCGTCAATGCTTGCCGAGACGCCTGCCGTGTTGAGGGATTTGTTCGCCCTGATCGAACACAGCGACGCGGCGCACTACAAGAGCATGGCGGATCTCGCTGCGAGCAACTGAGCCGTGCGCGCCGAAGGCGATGCTGGCTCGGGGTTCGAGGCCCGCCCCGGGGGGCGCCGACCAGCATCCTCGGCCCCTGGCATCCACGGCGCCCCCCGGGTGGATTCATCGGCTACTGGCGCCATCGGGGGCGGGCAAGGCGTCGCCCTGGCCAGAGGACAATCAGAAATCCGAACGACCCAAGTGAGCGGATGACCGATCAACAGACCCGGAACAACCACTACGTCCCGCAGTGGTACCAGCGAGGATTCCTCGCGCCGGGCCAGTCTCGCCTGTTCCACCTGAACCTCGATCCGGACTGCAAGACTCTGCCCGATGGCCGGCAGGTACCCCGCACGGCGCTGCATAAATGGGGGCCAGTGAACTGCTTCGTCCAGTACGACCTGTACACGACGACCTTCGGCCCGGTCGTCAACGACGACATCGAGAAGTACCTGTTCGGTACCCTGGACGATCAGGGCGCCAAGGCCGTGCGCGCCTTCGCGCAGGACAATGCCCGAGAGATCCACGAGTCGTTCCAGGACTTCTTCGAGCACATGGCCGCGCAGAAGTTGCGCACACCCAAGGGTCTCGACTGGATCCGCTCGTGCTACGGCCCGCTGGATCAGGTCGGCCTGATGGAGGAGATGCAGGCCCTGCGGATGATGCACTGCACGATGTGGGCCGAGGGCGTCCGGGAGGTCGTCTCGGCAGCGGACTCGGACGTGAAGTTCATCGTGACGGACCACCCGGTGGCCGTCTACAACCCGCAGTTCGATCCCGCGTCGCAGGACTGCGCGTATCCGCTGGATCCGGTGGTGGGGTCGCTGGGTACGCAGACCCTATTTGCGCTCGACGCAAACACCTGCCTGATCTTCACGCACCTGGAATATGCCAAGGCGCCGGATCGGCAAGACCTGACCCGGCTGCGCACGAACGCCCGGCACCACGGCATAGGCATGACGCGCACGGACGCCTTCATCCGGAACCGTCGCCTGAGCCGCGACGAGGTGATTGCCATCAACCACCTGCTCAAGTCGCGTGCCAAGCGGTACATCGCGGCGGCCAGCAAGGACTGGCTGTACCCCGAGCGGCACTTCACCGGCACCTGGGCCCAGATCGCCCAGGTCCTCCTGCCCAAGTCCGACCTCTGGCACTTTGGCGGGGAGATCTACGTCGGCTACAAGGATGGCACCTCCGGCTACTGGGACGAGCATGGCCGCACGTCCAAGGCCCACGAGTTCCTGGCCCGCAAGTCTCCCCGCAAGAACGTCGCCGCCAAGGACTACTGCGGCTGCGGCAGCGCCTACGCCTTCAAGGACTGCTGTCAGCGACTGCCGGCCGCTGAACGCCCACCCTGGGAGGTCTACGGCCTGCGCGAGCGCAACCTCATGTTCTGCAGTGCCGTCCAGCGCATCCTGGGCTTGGACGAAGGGGCGACCTGGGAGGATGTGCGCCGAACGCTCAGCGACGATCAGGTTCGTGACATCCACACCTTCTTCGCAGGCCTCTGGCCCGACGACACGGACCTAGCCGCCCTGGTTCCACGGCCGCACCCCAATAAGCTGCGCTCGGTGTATGTCGGCATGGCCGATCCCCGCACGATCGACGCGGCGGTGATTGGCTGGCTGCCGTACATCGACGAGATCGTACTTGTGAACCCGTTCTTTGTGGGCACCCGCATTAAGCCCGAGTTCAGCCCCATCGACTCGCCAACCGGGCACAAGATGCAGATGCTCAAGAACGTCCTGCTGCTGCTCAGGCTGGAACCATTCATTCGAGCGGGCCTGGTTCATCTGGTTCCGGATCCCGCTGAGGTGAGCGCCCCGCTGGGCCAGCACGTCCGGGAGGTGCTCATGCGCCGCGTCGACGGCTGGGAGCCTCCCAAGGGGGGGCTGCACCAACGGCTTAAGCTCGCCAAGGATGAGACCCGCCGCATGATCCGGATGCTGCCGGAAGCCGCCCTGCGCCGTCATATCGCCAAGGCCGCGCCCGACGCCGACACAGCGATGGTGGATCAGATGGTCGCCTACGTCCGGCGCGAGGCCGACGCTGACCCCTACATCCTGCTGCAGCCACTGCCTGTGGGCGAAGCTGGCGCGCAGCACCAGATCTACAAGGGCCTGAACCTGGAATCGGCGCTGTACCTGGCGACTCTGACCGGCTCAGTGTTACACGTCGACACCGATGCGCACTGGGAACAGCTCCTGATCGACGCACAGCCCCCCGGCGCGCCGTCGCAACGAGCCTGGGCACCGGTGCGACAGGCCCTGGCCGAAATCACGTTCCCGGTGGACCTCGATGCGCGCCGAGTCGCGGAACGACTGACCGTCGGCAGCATTCCGCCCGTCAATGCGCTGCTGCGCCGTCTGGCCGATGCCGTCGCGTCGCGGGAGAGCGGCCGGGCGCCACAGGCCCTGGCCAAGCAACTGCGCCAGGCGCGCAGCAGGGCCGAGCGAAGGCAGGCAGGCATGGATGAAATCACTGCGCTCAGCGCGCGGCTGGAACTGCATGTGCCGCCAGCGGGCTTCTTCCGCCATGAGGTTCAGCGGCTGCTGGTGATGTTCGCGGGCACGACCCGGCCCCGGTCGGTGCCCTATGCACTGCGACTCGTATTCGATGGACCGGAAGCCGACGACGAAGACGACTTAGGTGAGAACGGCGACGCTGCGGCAGGCCGCGCCCTACGCGCGGCGCCGCCCCGATAGAGTCGAGGACGCACCGGCAGACAACAAAACAGGGAGAGCGCCGTGCAAGAGAACGAGGACAACGCGCCGATTGACGCCTATCTGTCGTACCGGTAAGGCGAGACCCGGTCTTGGAGATCGACGATTGGCTCAAGCGGCGCGGCGTTCGGACCCACTACCTCCATGACATCGTCGATCTGGCCGAGCGGATCGACGAGGCACGCGCATTGCAAGAAGCGCGCTGCATGGTGGTGTTTCTCGGCGACCGGGGCTGGGGCGGAACCCAGTGCTCTTGGATGCCAAACTCAGGCGAGAGCGAAGTGATGAGTCGGCAGATGAGGCGTGAGCTGGCCGATGTACTCGTTAGGAAGCTTGTGCGCGCGCCCGGCTCAATGACTGGGCATGGCCGAAAGCTAGGTGTCGCTGAAGCGAGGAAGCCGGCTGCCGGGCTGGTTCTGTAGGCCGCACTTTTCCTGGTTGTGCCGAATGAATAGGCCGGCCTTAGCCTAGCTCCCCGAGGTCTCAGCCACTTCCGGGCGATCAGACTCATTTCTTGCCAGCGGCAACGAGATGCGTCTGAAGCGCTCTCCACCCAGGAACTCGAACTTCCGCTGGAACAAGGCCGCTAAGCGGATGTCTGCCGTCGCGAAGAAAACTTGTTTTTCGCCGCGCAGCGCGACTTCCCTCAGGTAGTCCAAGAAGGACAGCGTGTTCAGGTCGTCGATGTGCGCCACCGGATCGTCAATCAAGATGACTGGAGGCGCCGACTTCGCGCTGTCGTTCAACGCCAAGAAGATTGAGAGCGCCAGCGCCGCGCGCTGCCCAGTACTCACTTGGTTCACTGCATGGACCTTATGAGTCTCGCGGTTGACAATAAGCGCATCGTTGCTGAAGTCACCCAGCGAGTACTCCTGCGGCGAGTGAATCTGCGCAAAGATGCTGCTGACCCTCTCGCGAATTGAGTTGAACGCTTCCTTCGTCGCATCTTCGAGCGAGTTCTGCTCGACCACCACAGTGAGCGTTTGACTGGCTCTGAGAAGATTCAAACGTTTCTTCGTGTCTTCCGCCAGAGCCTCACTAGCCGTCGCAAGGTCGCGGGTACGTTGGTCGAGCGTTGTTCTCGCCTGCCCGTCCGCCTGAACTGCGTGCTGCGCTTTTTCGAAGGCCAACAACGTTGCATCAACGGCAGCGCCGACCTCGTCGAAACTCGCCGTCGGTGCAAGCGCTAAGGCCGTCGCAACGTTCGCGGCGAACTGCAGTGTTCCCTCAGTTAGCCGTAGCATTCGTTCCAGCGTTGCGGCCTGGGGAGCGGCGCCAGGCGCAGCGGAAGCGCCCAGCGCGACGCTTAGCGCGTCGTCAATCTGCTTTGCCAATGCCTGAGCGCCAGTTCTGTATTGCCCGGCCTTCGACACAGCCTCGGTCGCCTTTTCCTCGAGACTGGCCAGGAACGCACGGACTTCTTCCTGGCTGCCGACGTTGGCGCCCGTGGGAAGCATCGGCGCAATACTATCGTCGCGAAGTCGCTCGAATCCTTGGGCTTGAACGCCCTGCGCTTGCAGGTTACGAAGCGCAGCCTCGCGAGCCTGAACCTCGTTCGCTGCCACAGACAGATCCGTAACTGCCGCCATCGCACTCTCAAGCACAGCCCCACACGAGGTTTCGGACGCAATTTGAGAGACGACTGCAAACCTCGTGATCGCGTCGATCGTGGAGGCATCTTGCGCGCATCGGGCTGATTGCTCGCGCGCAATCTGCAGGGTCCGCCTGAAGCTCTCGCTCGCTCCCGCCTCCTGGGATGCAATGAGTTCCTCCAGTCGCAGCGACAGTTCGGACGGGACGTGGTCGGTCTTGCAGACGGGGCATCGAGACTCCTCGCCACTGCGCTGAATGTACGCAACAGCCGAGTCGTGCAGATCTCGCCGGAGTGTTTGCAGCGACTGCCCCAATTGCAGAGATTGGGACAGTGCTGTCTGCGCCAACTTTTCATGCTCCTGGGCGCTTGCGAGCCGCTCCGCAGCAATCTGCTGGGCCTCGCCGACTCCCACTCCGACGTATTCGACGGCCAAAGGAGGGAGTGAGTCACCAGGCCATTCCCGCAGGACTTGGCGAAGCTGGGCAACTCGAGTATTTGACACCTGCAGGTTGGCTACGAGTTCAGGGACGCCGGCTTCGAGCAACCGGATCCACCGTTCCAAGAGCACCTTCTGCGCGTCGCTATCCTTGACGAATTTAAGCTCGTCGGTCTCGCGCTTTGACAGGTTGTCCAACTCGCCCTGAAGCTTCCTGACCGCTTCCAGCCCCTCTTTCATTCGTCGGATGCGTCCTTCGATGGCCTGTGTAGTCAGCGGCGTCTCTGTCACTGCCGCCTGAATCCGACCAATGTCCTGACGCAGTGCCTCAAGCTTGACCTTTTCGGTATCGTCCAGGACACCTTCGGCCGTGGCCGGCCACGCCGGCGCGAGATGGTGGAGACTCTCCCGATACGCGGTCACCAGGCTAGTCGCTTGTGACGGCGTAGCCTTAAGACGCTCTACCTCAGCCTGGAGCAAATCCATGGACTGCTGCTGCTGGGGCAGCCGCTCGGTAAGCGTCTTGATCCGACCCTTCAGGTCGTCGTGCAGCTTAGAAAGGTATTCCCAAAGACCAGAGGTCTCCGAGCCGACCAAGAGCTTGTTCAGGTCATCTCGAATGTCCTCAGGTTTGTCCGCCGTTGACAGTCGAAACGCTGCATCTGTGTCCAGGAAGTTGAACCGGGTGAAGGCTTCACTCAGGGCCGTCGTCTGGAAATCGGGGCGACCGTACCATTTCTTGTTGCGCGCCTTCAACACGGGTGTCGTCGTCTCTGCTGGGACTTCGACAAGTTTGCCGTCTCCGCTGTCGAACACTCCCTTGACCCCGGAGACCGCCGCGGTGGCATCGCGCTTCACCCGGCCACAGTAGATGGCCTCCACTGCTTCGAGCAACGATGTCTTCCCGGTTCCGTTCGACCCAACGATCAGGTTGACCTTCCCGAACGAGAAGTTGAGCCCGTCGGACGTGGGCCTAAAAGATTTGATCGAAAGGCTCCGCAGCATTCCATTTCCGAGCGGATCTCGAACCGCGCGTGGTGCAGGCCTAGTAGCCTCCGCTGCAAACGCCTCACCGCCTGCAATCCTGTCGACCGTCGTCTTGCGCGCAGGTTGACCCAGCAGCTCCGCCAACGCACCTTCCTTCAATATGCTCGCCCAGGCTTGGTCTACATCGACAAGCGGCGCCGCAGCAGTGGCTTCGTTCGCCGCAGGCTCACCCAGACGTATCGCAAGCTCGCCCGGCGCGATGACAAACTTGCGAGCGAAATGCCTATCGCTCTCGATACGGCTCTTTGCACTCGCGTACCGAACGCTGGCCGTTGAATTCGGGCCAGCGACAAAGTACATGTAGCTGTTCCAGCGCAGGTCTCCCTCGGAGCTGAAAAACTCAGACCCCAAGATGCCTTCCTGGAACGATGTCAGATCATCCGAGCGCTGAACGATCGCGTCCGAGAGGTCAAAGTACGCAACGGCGTAGGGCCGACCTTCGTGTCGGCGCTCAGCGCGCAACACTCCACCACCAAGCTCCGTCACGTGCTCGAGACGTCTGGAGATGACGCTGCGGAGGTCTTCGACTGTTGTCATTTTCTTCTCACTTGCTATTCGGTGTCGGTGCTAAGGATGTCGCGTTCGTCTTCGAGTGCGTCGTCGAAGCGCGTAAGGCCAGGCAGCCGAGCAAACATGAGTTCTCCGAACTCTCTGTAGAGTAGACACAGTCGCTTGTAGTCATCGCCGCCCTGTCGTCGAAGCACGTCGATGAGCTTCGACGTCGCTTTCTCGATGTCGCGCCCCAGAGGGTTGTCGCCGAGATAGCAAATCAGAGCAGGCCTAGATGCATCGCCGTGGACATTGAACGGCCTACCGGCTCCATCCCATTCGATACGGGACGTCTTGCCAACCCCTTCAATCTGAGGCGGCCATGTGTCACGACGGTTTAGTTCGTGCCGCAACTGCGCCACGACCTGCAGCCTCTGGTGTCGAAACTGAACAGGCTTAGCGTCAGTGTCCTGAACTACCGTCACACGTTGTACGAGTTCGTCGGCGTCGATCTGAAATGAGTCGATGCTTGCAAGCTGCCGCCATCCGTCGCCACCAGCGATAGCGCCTGCGGATAACGCCAGGAGGCGTTCCACGTTAAGAGGGCTTTGCGTGGTGTGCCCTGGCAGCGCCGCAGCAGCGCGTGGATCGGAAGCCATTAACGCACTGAAACCTGCGCCGGGAGGCCCGGCTTGCGGAATCCATGAGTTAGCGCCCCCGCTCCACTCGTACCGCGCGGTGCCCGAGGGACCATTTCGGTTTGCCAACAAGGCCCCGCCTCTAGTCATCACCTTCGGCACGCGGCACTCGAACACCGCCTCATCGTAGTCCAGCACCAGCGCATGGCGGCGCTCTCTCATGTACGTGTAGTAAAGGCCGAGGTCGTGGTTCGGAAGGACGACGGCGTCTGACTGCGCACAGGAGTCCTTGGGGAGATACCAGGTTGACCCGGCTACCGCAGGCCACTGGTGCATGACACCCGCGTCATCGTGCTGCACTATCGTCCGCGCCCAGTTGAGGCACAAGATATGACACTCGGAGGCTCTCGTATCGAGCCTGAATGCCTCAGCGCGGTACTTGCGATATGTGTCGTTTCTAGGCGCAGGGTTCAGCTGGATGTGAATGACCGTAGACCGATCCACGAGGTCCGCAACCTTCGCATCGTCGACAGCCAGTGCGTCTGAGCAAATGAGCGTTACCAGGCTGAGCGTTCCACATACCCCTCGCAGGCGATAGATGGTCGTACCCCGTTTGAGCGTGCCCTCTTCAAGGAAAAGCTCGTCTCTCGACGGAAACGTCTTGAACTGGACCAGTAAAACTAGGCAATCTTGCCCGTCCGCGCGCTTCGAGATGAAGATCAATGCAACCGGATCCAGCAACGCGCGGTCCGCCTGCAGTTGGTCCAACGGCTCGTAAATGACCTCGCAGTGCGCCGGCGCTTCCGCCTTGAACCGGGTCAACTCCTCTCCGCGAATGCTTTCACACCCAAGAACCCAAAGGCTGCCAGCTTGGGGTGTGACTCCGGTCTCCAAAAGGGTCTTCAGGGCGGCCCACGGCGTGAAGTACTCAGGAGCCACCGCCAAGTGGGCACCTCGTTCACGGGCCAGCCGTGCGAAGGCGAGAGTCTTAGCGATGCTAGTAGCTTGATCCAGCCCTCCGATTCGGTCTGCGCCCCCCAGGATCGGCCCACTCGGCTGAAGCAGCAGCGAGGTGTAGCTGGCCTCCGTCGGCTTCAGCACTTCGAGGTCAGGCGATTCGATGCCTAGCCCGTTGAGTACCTCGCGCGCTTCTTGTATCCGCATGCCAACCAACTCCCCGGTTCGGCGTCCTGTGACGCACCTCGCATATTGTTTTGACTGTAGTCCTGCAGGACTGATTGGTCACTACGCACGCACCCGCCTTGCGCGTACCGAGCGCCGCCCAAAAACGAACCGTCACTCTGAAAAACGGAAATCGGCGGCCAAACCCGACATGACCTTGCAAAGAAGTTCTGTCCGCCTGGCGACCGCCTGCCCCGTGCGGGTCGGCCGATCAACCCAAACCCATTTGATCGCCCCCCAAGCTCGCCACGTGAGCTCGTCGAGCGCCTCAACGACACTCGCTGCCCATCGACCGCGAAGCGGCCTCCATGCCCTGGCTCATCCAGTGAGCCTTCTTGCGACCACTATCAGTTGCAAGAGGAGGTCGAGCTACCTACCGCCCCGGGGCCACCAACCCTTAGGTGCAAGCTCGGTCACTCACGTGACATGTCTCCAGCGCTAGGACGGCTGTGCGCGGTAGGCGACTATTCGGTTGCGAAGCGCGCTCCCGGCAACAGCCGCTCCGAGGCGCTGACCTACGTGGCAGCACACAGCCATGGCAACTTCGCTTTCGAATCTGACCGCGGTTCGACTCGGACGAAGCGTGTTGCGCTCGTTGCGGCGGAATTCAACCGCAAGCGCGCCGCTCGCGGGCAACTGTCCTCAGCTGTACGGAAGACCAGACTCCCTGCCGCTGCGATCGCCGGCTTACTGGCTTTCCCTGTGGAGTGCTGCCCTCAATGTGGCACTTTTAAGCCTTGCATCCTCTCGAAATCACCGGCGCAGATACCCCGACGGCGGTATGCTGCAACAAAATGTTCGGACGCAGATTCGAGAGGCAGGGAGCGAGGAGATGGCACGACGCAAGAAGTCAGGCGGAGTCGGTGGCTGGGCCATCGCCATCCTCTTTGTCTTGTTCCTGATTTCGAAGATTCCAGTCGAAGTCTGGGTCTTCCTTGCTGTTGTCGCGGTCGTCGGCATCGCCGTCCACTTGACGAACAAATCGAAGAAGGCGAACACGGCCGCCCAGCCCAGGCCTCCAGCGCCTACCCCCACCCCAGCACCGCGCGCAGCGTCCAAGCCCCTGCCCGATCCTCCTCGTCGTCCGGTGCCAGAGCGTCCGCAAGTCGCGCCGGCCGCGCCTGCAGCGTCGTCGACGCACACCCAACCAACGGCTCCTACTACAGCTCCTCGCACCCAGCCGCCGGTGAACGCGCCCATGGCTGGTGCCCCCGCGGCACGACCACCGGTCAGTGCCGCTCCCAGCGCGACCCTAGGGCCGAATCCCCCCCAGACGTCGGCACCCATCGCCTCTGCCCAGCGACGCGATGACGAGCCAGTGAGCGTTCGGCCTGCATCCACGGCAACTTCCTGGGAACGAGCGATTCCGCCTCTCCCGCCGCCGGCCGCCGCTCGGGAGCCCGCGACCGCCCCAGCCCGAGCTCCGAAGTCTTTCGACAGCTCAATGTGGATTCCGCCTAGCATGCCGATGACGGTGGCGGGTGCGGTGATTCCTGGCGGCCTCTTCTACTTCGGTGCGAGCCTGCCGACGCGCGATGGGAACCCCGACCCGAGTCTGATCAATGCGTCCTTGAGCGTTGCCGCCACTGGCGACTACACAGGGGCCCAGCTCGGATACTGGCCCAGCTACTCGCAAATCAGTCCGTCCGCACGGCGCGGGTACATCAACTGGCTCGCTGGCCGCAGGTCCGACCCGCGTGCGGACATCGGATTCGTGTTCCTCTTCTTCTACGGCTTGGAGCGCCGCGCAATCATCGACGCATCGACCGACGAGAAGGCCAAGGCCGACCTGCCGGTCATTGCGGCAGAGATCCAACGTCTCCTCGACATCTACGGCGGTCTGTCGCATTCGTTCCGCGGGTACGCGACCTCCCTCCTCAACTGGGTCTCCGTTGCGCGTTCGGAGAGGCTTTATGAACGAGCCGTCCCTGACCTCGCGCAGTCGTTTGAGCTGCCCTTCTACCTTCGACTCGCGATCGGCCAGGCCGTCAAGGACGGGGTCTCCATCCCCGGACACCTAGCGCTGGCGTGGGTGAAGTACGGAAACATCGTCTCTTTCCGTACGGCGGCAACCCGCTGCCCAACCGAATTCGACAAGCTGTTCCTGCATGCCTACGCCGAGGAATACGGCCCCGGTATGCCGTTATCTCGCAACCGCACCAAGCTGAAGTACGTCTACCACCCCGCGTCGGCAGGACTTCGGGGCTACGGTGAGCTGTCCATGACGTTCACCGAGACGCCGGATGTCACCGCCCTTAAAGCGCCGCCGAAAGCGCTGGCAGGTATCGTCGACAAAGCCACCAACGAGCTCGACTCGTTCAGTCGCTACGTGGGTAAGAACCCCGGCACCGGCAAAAGCCTCGATGCCATCTGTCACCTGCCGGTTCACGCCTGGCCCGAAGAACATTTGAAGTTGCTGGACGCGTTTGCGTCGCGAGCAGCCCGGGAGCCGAGCGTTTCAACGTTCAAGGACCTGCTGAATGTCTTCGGCTTCAAAGGCGCCCTCGCCAAAGACCGAACCGAGGCGCTTGCTCAGGCCCTTGCCGCGAAGTCCATCGGCATCGAACCGGACATCCTCGGAGGCGCCAAACATCCGAAGCCGGACGACCACGTCGTGCTGTTCGCGCTTCAGCCAGGCAAGGAGGCACCGCGCTCGAGCGCCTCGTACCTCATCGCCAGTCTGACGCTTCAGCTGGCGTCGGCGGTAGCAGCGGCCGATGGCGACTTCAGCCAGCAAGAGGCCGACCACCTGCGCGATACCGTTGTGACCTGGAAGCATCTTGAGCCCAGCCAGATCCAACGGTTGCTGGCCAGTCTCCATCTGCTCCGCGCCGAGCCGGCCTCCTTGCCCGCGCTGACCAAGAAGCTCGAACCGCTGGATCGCTCGGTCAAGGAGACGATCGCCCACTTCATGGCGACAGTGGCACAAGCGGACGGCAACGTGTCGCCTGACGAAGTGCGAATGCTGGAGCGCATCTATAAGGCGTTGGGTCTTGATTCCCAGGCGGTGTTCTCCAACGTTCACGCGGTCGCCAGCGGCTCAGGCGTCAAGACTGCTGCAGCTGCGCTGGCACCACCTGTCCAAGGCGCCAAGAAGGCTGCCGCCAAATTGTCGACGTCCGGCATCAAGCTCGACCCGGAGCGCATCGCCGCTCTGCAGAAGGACACAGATCGTGTCTCTGCTCTGTTGGCCAATATCTTCACCGACGAGGAGGCCGGCGCCGCTGCGGCGGCCGCGCCTCCCAACGCCGGCGCAGAGCCGCGTGAAGCCGAGACCTCGTCTCACCCGCCGGCCCCTGCCGGCCTTGTTGGCCTCGATGAAACCCACGCGTCGCTTGCCCGCCTGCTGTTGTCACGCCCAAGCTGGACTCGCTCCGAGCTCGAAGACGTGGCAGCCGACCTCGACTTGATGTTGGACGGCGCACTCGAGCACATCAACGAAGCCGCCTTCGACGTACATGACATGCCGTTCGTCGAGGGCGATGACCCGGTCACCATCAATCCCCAATTCCTCGAGAAGGTTCACGCATGAGCACTCCGACCCCCACACAACCCGCCATCCGTCCAAAAGATCGCGACGCGGTTCTGCAATCGCTGCGCGCCGGCGTCGTCCCGCGCCTTGGCCAACATCTGGTTCAGGTCGGTCGCACTCGCGAAATCGAGACGCTCCTCAGTGACATCGAACGGGTTGCCGACGGCGGCAGTGCCTTTCGAGTCATCATCGGCGAGTACGGCGCCGGCAAGACCTTCTTCCTGAACCTGGTGCGTTCGATCGCCATGGAAAAGAAGTTGGTTGTGGCCAGCGCCGACCTGAACCCCGACCGCCGCCTGCAGGCCAGCGGCGGCCAAGCGCGCTCGCTCTACGCTGAGCTGATGCGCAACATGTCCACGCGCACGAAGCCTGACGGTGGCGCGCTCTCCGGCGTCGTTGAGAAGTTTATCGCCACCGCCAAGACTGAAGCCAAGACGAACGGACAAACGACCGAAGCGGTGATTCGGGCGAAGCTGGAGCACCTGACCGAGCTCGTCAACGGCTACGACTTCGCAGACGTCATCGCTGCCTACTGCCGCGGCTACGAGGAAGGCAACGAGCAGCTCAAGTCTGATGCGGTTCGCTGGTTGCGGGGCGAGTTCTCGACGAAGACGGACGCGCGGGCAGCACTTGGCGTGCGCAGCATCGTCGACGACTCCGCGGTCTACGACCAGCTCAAGCTGATGGCGCGGTTCGTGCGCCTGGCCGGCTTCTCTGGTCTGCTCATCGGGCTCGATGAGATGGTCAACCTCTACAAGCTTGCCAATACCCAGGCGCGCAACTCGAACTACGAGCAGATCCTGCGCATCCTAAACGACTCGCTGCAGGGGTCCGCAGTCGGCCTGGGATTCTTGCTCGGAGGCACGCCCGAGTTCCTGCTCGACCCACGCCGCGGCCTCTACAGCTATCAAGCGCTGCAGAGCCGCCTGGCGCAGAACACCTTCGCGACGGAAGGCCTGGTCGATTTCACTGGCCCGGTCGTCCGTCTGGCGAGTTTGGCGCCCGAGGAGTTCTACGTGTTGCTGATGAAGATCCGCAGCGTTCACGCATTCGGAGACCCTGCCAAGCACCTGCTTCCGGACAACGGGGTGCAGAGCTTCATGGAGCACTGCTCCCGGCGAATCGGCGAGACGTACTTCCGCACGCCTCGAACGACTATCACGGCGTTCATCAACTTGCTGGCCGTCCTTGAACAGAACCCCGATTCGTCCTGGCAAGACCTGCTGGGTGGCATCGACGTGGCGCCAGACACCGGTGGGGCAACCGATACGACCGTTGAGGCCGACGGCGACGATGAACTTGCCTCGTTCAAGATGGGGCCTCGTCACGACGCCACCAGCTAATGTCTGAGCAGAGCTCGTCATTCTTCCTGCTCGATGAACGCATCCAGCGCTTCATCTGGGCGGAGGGATGGGAATCACTTCGTGACGCGCAGGAAGCCGCCATTCCGCTCATCGTGGAAGGCACTCGCGATGTCATCGTGGCTGCGGCAACCGCTGCCGGCAAGACCGAGGCTGCATTCCTGCCGGCGCTCACGAAGCTGCTCCAGGATCAGTCGTCCGGGCTCATCATCTACATCAGCCCCCTGAAGGCGCTCATCAACGATCAGTTCGGACGGCTCGATCGACTCTGTGAGCAACTCGAAGTCCCTGTGTGGCCCTGGCACGGGGACATCGCAGCCTCGACCAAGACGCGTTTCCTGACGAAACGGCACGGCGTGCTGCTCATCACGCCCGAGTCGCTGGAGGCGCTTCTGTGCAACCGCGGCTCAAGCGTTGCGGCCGTCTTCGAGCGTCTTAAGTTCTTCGTCGTCGACGAGCTTCATGCGTTCATCGGCGCTGAGCGGGGTAAACAACTTCAATCCTTGATGCATCGCATAGAGCGCTCGATCGGTCACCCTGTGCCGCGTATCGGGCTGTCGGCGACGCTCGGGGACATGCGCTTGGCGGCTGAGTTCCTCCGACCGGGGCATGGCACGAACGTGGAAATCGTTGAATCCCGATCGTCAAGCGCGGAGCTCCGGATTCAGGTCAAAGGATACGAGGAGCCTCTGGTCGTTCGGCCGACAGCCTCCTTCAAAGGCGATGAAGACTCCGAGCCGACTGAGCCCATCACACCTGCTCAGGTCGCGGGTCACCTCTTCAAAGTACTACGTGGAACCAACAACCTTGTCTTTCCAAACTCGCGCCGGGAGGTAGAACGCTACACGCACCTCCTGAACGGCATGTGCGAGCAGATGCGTGTCCCGAATGAGTTCTGGCCGCATCACGGCAGCCTATCCAAGGAAATCCGGTCCGAGACGGAGGCGGCGCTGAAGCAAAAGGAACGGCCAGCCTCGGCCATCTGCACGAACACCCTCGAGCTCGGAATTGATATCGGCGCCGTGAAGTGCGTTGCTCAGATCAGTTGCCCACCCACCGTGGCGAGCCTTCGGCAACGTCTGGGGCGCTCAGGACGCCGCAAAGGTGAGCCGGCAATCCTTCGTGGCTACAGCATCGAGGACGCCATCGACGGAAAGTCGTCTCTCGGGACAGAGCTTCGCCTTGGAACGGTTCAGTCTATCGCGATGATTTCGCTGCTGCTGGAAGGCTGGTTCGAGCCGCCGATGTCTCACGGTGCTCACCTGTCGACCCTTGTCCAACAAATCCTGTCCTACATCGCCCAGCGCGGGGGCGCGACCATCGGTGAGCTGTTCGCGCTCCTCTGCGCGGAGGCCGCGCCCTTCGGAAACGTTTCGAAGTCTGAGTTCGCCCAACTGATTCGGCACCTTGGAGAAAAGGACTTGCTGGTTCAAGAGTCGGCGGGCACGCTCCTCCATGGTCAGCTTGGCGAGAAGTTCGTCAACCACTACACCTTCTACGCCGCTTTCGCGACCGAGGAGGAGTTTCGAATCATCAGCGGTGGCAAGACACTGGGCACATTGCCGATCAGTCAGATGCTGACGGTGGGGCAACGCATCCTTTTTGGTGGCAAGACCTGGCGCGTCGAAGAAATCGACGAGGAGCAGAAGGCCATCCATGTGTCTCGCACGCGAGGTGGTCTGCCCCCGCTATTCAAGGGTGACGGCGGACGCGTTCACTCCCGCGTCCGTCAGCGAATGAGGGAACTCTACCTTTCCGATGAGGTTCCGAGTTATCTGGACGATGTCGCACAGCGCTTTCTCGCAGAGGGTCGGGCCAACTTCAGAACTCGCTTGTTCGACCGAAACATCGTCGTCGACCAGGGACACGAGGTGCTGCTGCTCACCTGGCTGGGTGACTCCACCAACGAGGCACTGGCCGCGGTTTTCAGGCAACAGGGGTTCACCGCCGGTGTGGCGGGCCCCGGCGTTGAGGTCACGAAGGGCGCCCGCTCAAAGGACGAGATCGCTGCCGTGCTTGCGCAGCTAGTTGCTAGACCCGCGCCGTCAATCGAAGAGCTGCTTCAAGACGCACAAAACCTCGAACGTCAGAAGTGGGATTGGGCACTTCCAAGGCCGCTCCTGATGAAGACTTTTGCCAGCTTGAATCTCAACCTCGAGGAAGCTCTCGACTGGGCTAAGTCCGTAGCCACCACTCTGCAGGAAACCCAAGAGTGACTTCACGGTGGTCGCCAGAGGAGCGAGCTCGGATGCAGGCCGCGCTTGACCAGGCCCGCGCCGACGCCCAACGCAGGCGCGATGGGCCGCCTGAGGTTGCGGTGAGCACCTCGCTGTCCCAAGCCACGCATCCCTCCGGGCAGACGTCATCGGCGGCGCCCTCAAATGATGATCTTGCCAGGGAGTTTGCATCGGTCAGCAAGCGTCGATGGACGCCCGAAGAGCGTGCGCGGATGCAGGCCGCACTGGACGAAGCCCGTGCGGGTGCTCCACGTCGCGAAGCTGAGCGAGTCGCCGCGAGCTTGCGGGGCAAGTTCGCCGCACAGCGAGCTGCGGCATCGCCGCCACCCGAACCAGTCGCAGAGCGCTCGCCGCCCAAGCGCCCTTCAATTTGGTCGGCGGAATACCGCGCCCAGATGCAGGCAGCCCTTGCTGCCGCTCAGCGCCGTTTTCTACAGAGCGAGGCGACCGCCGCCAAGCACAACCCAACGACAGTGCCGTCGCCGGTATCGGCACCACCGACGATGCTCGAAGGGAAGTGGACCGACAGCGACCGGGGCCGACTCGTTGAGGCCCTCAAAGCGTTGCGAGACTTGCGAGTTCGCACACACTCGACTTCGACGCGCGCTTCGACGATGGCGCAAGCGCCAAGTCACGCTTCGGGAGCACTAGCGACGAATGCGACGCCGCATGGAGAGGCCGCGGCGCCGCCGGCGGCGACAACTGCGGTTGATACCAAAGTGGTAGTCGAGCACGTTCTTGAAGCGCCTCAGACGATTCCTTCGGCCAATCCACAGCCAGTTGAGACCAAGCGATTCGCGCCACCGCCGTCGAATGCACCCGCGATCACCGTCCGCTTTGTGCCCGCCCAGGAGACCAAGCTCCAGCCTCCGCGACCTCGCAACACTGCGCGCGTCTCTGACGAACCTGTTCTGGTCTTCAGATCGGACGTCGCCGCAGCGACGACTGAATTTCGACTTCCACCTCAGCCGAAGCCCGTCGCTCCGCGACCGAAGGTCGTCCTCGACCTAGCGCACGTCAACCGAATCCTTAGAGACGATGCTTCGTCCTCTCAGCTTTTAGCAGGCATCTTTTCTGAGGACGAGCATGATGCCCCGTCTCCAGGTGCTACCGCCCCAGTGGCCAGCCCAGGTTCACGGGCGGACGCCGCGCGGTGTCTCGGTGGTTTGGACGCCGCACACAGCGAACTGATGGAGGCGTTGCTCGCGCGAAGCAACTGGACTCGCCCGGAGTTGCTCGCCCTGGCCGCACGGCTCGACCTGATGCTCGATGGCGCACTTGAACGGATCAACGAGGCTGCGCTCAATGCCGTAGATGCCGTGCTCGTCGAGGACGACGGCGACATCCAGGTCGACGAACAAGTTGCGCGCCAGGTTCGTAAATCGTTGAAGACTTAGGCTCAATCGCCTCGGTAGGCGGTGTATGACTGTAAGAGGCGCACCTCTCTGCGGCCGATAGGCGCCAATGACCCACTTAACCGCCCCATCGGCGCAGGGCACATCCTCCCATCACAGGCATTCTTGGAGGATGCGCTACGAATCCACACTGTCGGCGGCTGGTCTGACGACAATTCCAAAACGGCTGCGAGATCAGCTGCACGTTCCACTGGGTGGCCGGCTGGTTTGGGAACAGTTGCCAGACGGGAGTCTGAAGGTCACGCTGAAACATGCTCACGTACCGCCAGTCCACTGTCCAGTAGACAGCCATATCGGCCGTGCTTGCGCTAATCGCTGACTAGGATAGACTGTATATTCATACAGCTTTTCCGCAGCCATGAATGCCCCGCTCCTGCCCGAAGTCCTCCGCCGGTTGGATGCGACCCCACAAGTTGACCTCCCACTCGCTACAGAGGGCGTGGCCCGCTACGTGTGGCAAGGCAGGTTCGGCGAAATGCTCATCGAAGTGATCGACGATGTGGTCTACGTTAACGGCGACCGCGTCGAGGCAGCGATGGCTGAGGGCGGCATTGCACAGGCACTCCGATAGCTCTGCGGATAGCGACGAGAGCTCTTACTCTTACGAAGCGGTCAGAATCACGAAAGCCGGCGCGCTCTCGAAGCGCCTCGACGTCCAACCTCTTCTGGCAAACAGATTCTCGTTTTGCACATGCGATGCGCCGCTTCAAAAGGACAGTGTGACCACATTGGAGTGGAGACGGCGAGTCTGCGATGAATTCTTGGCGCAGACCATCGCCACTGGATCGCTTGACGCATTTGCAATCGAACAGCTTAGTGTGTTTGGCCGCAGATCTGCGAAGCGTCGCACATAGCTCCATCGTCAGAGGTGCTCTTGGCGCGCAAGACTTGCAGCGGTAAGCTTAGGCGACCAAGCACGCTGGCGTGAGACGCGCCTTTGGAGACCGCCGCCATGGAACGCTGTCGTCCAGTTCGAAGCTACAGGCAAAAGCAAGAGCGCAGCATGACCGAGATTCGGGTCTGCTGGCCGTACGGACTCCATGAGAATCAGCTTGGGGAGCCAACCGATGGCGGCACCTGGTTTCGCGACACGCCGGACACTCGTCGTGAGCTTGAGCTCATTGTCGAGTCGGGTATCGAGGCCGCCGGGCCTGGCACCCACTGGCTCGAAGAGCGTGAGGCCTAATCCGAGCGGTGTCCCACGGTGCGGCAATAGCCGAGTAGCATTGACACCGCGACTCCACTTCGCCCGCTCGCATCCATGAAGAATTACGTGCCGCCTCCCACGGACGTCCCATTTGATGGGCTTGAACAAGTCCCGTCCGTTACGCCGTTTAACGGCAAAGGTCGGCTACGGCGTCGCTGGAAGGATGAAGCTGGCCTGATCTACGAATGGGACTACGCGCACGGGCGCTTCGAGAAGTACGACACACGGGGGAGACACCTTGGTGAGTTTTCGCTAGACGGAGAACAAACAAAGCCCGCCAACCCGAAGCGCAAGGTGCAATCGTGAATCTGAACTTCTTTCTCTTCGCGTTCAATCGCAAAACCGAACGGCTCGAAACCAAGACCGAATTGGACTGGCATGACGATGACATCCGACGTGTTCTCGGTCTTCCCAGCAAGGCAAACCTCGTCGGTGACTTCGCGATCGACGTTGACATCGCGAAGCAGCTGCGAAAGCTGGGGGTCGCGCTCGACCTTCGCACGTCGACCTATTTTCTCGGTTCCGAAGCATCCAACGAAGACGTCGAGGCAGCAATCGAGGCGCTGAAAGTACCGTCAAAGCGCCTCGCCAAGCCCTCGTCTAAGAAGACGATGGGTGCGAAGAAGACGGTGACCACAGTGCCGCGCTGGGCAGGAGTTCCTGTCGGTCTACTACCGAAGTCCGGCTCGGGCGGCCGCATCCATGCAGTCGCAAAAAAAGCTCCCGCCAAGAAGGCCGCGGCGAAGAGACCTGCTGCGAAAAAAGCTGCGGCGAAAAAGGCACCGTAGCAGCTTCTCGCGGCTATCGGCAGGTCACGTGGCCACCTTACGAAAGGTCACTGACACCCTCCTGCCACGCGCAATCTTGCCTTCGGTCTTGCGTCTGGGGATCTCGTGAGTCCAATCGACTCTGGCCTCCCCATCTAGAATCGCGGCGCTCCTGCGCGGAAGCACCTGACCAAACTTCGGCGTCTGCTCCGAAACGTCCTTGCGGGCAAAGATCATTTCCCAGGCTTCGTTCAGGCTGATCGTGACGACGGGACCTCGGAAGCAAGGGACGCAGTCCACGTGCTTCGAGATGCTCTGCGAACCCTCGTAGTTGTTGACGATGACCTGGTCAGGCAGCTCGGTGAAGACGCCTTCATCCTTCAGTCGCATTGCTAGGACGCTCAACCAGTGTGGCAGCGGCCCAAGATACGACTTCGGATCGACTCTGCGAGCCTTGTAGTCGTAACGCCAGCCGTAGTGCTGGACTCGACGCGACATCTGATCGTCCCAGTCCTGCGCATCGATGGTCGTTAGGAGCTCACGCTCCTCGTCCTCCGTGATGAAATCCTGCCGAAGGCTGAAACCCGACGGCGGCTCAACCGGTTCCGCAGCAGCCTTCTTGGCTGTAGGCCTCGGCTTGCGCTTCGGCCTCTCTTCCTGCACCGCGGCCTTTGCGACGCTCAGCAGTTCGAGCGCAGCAGGTTCGGGTCGCACGGCGAGCTCGTCAGTGAACACCGGGCGAGGTAATGGGTCTGCAATGGAGGCTGTCGCAAGCCAGTCTTTAAACCGATCTCCTGCGAACCTCTTCTCGATCGTCGCCGTCGACCCGAGCTCGAACTCCAATTGGTCTTTGACGACAAGAGCCAAGTTCTTCTTCTCGACTCGTGCGGAACCCTCGCCCAAGAGCGGCAAGCGTCCTTCCTTCAAGACCACGTGGGTAGTCAGCAGTTCCGGCTGCGACTCCCCAACAAGCCTCTCTGCAGCTTGTCGAACCGCATCGACTGCGTAATCAAGTTGGTACCAACGACCGCGCCGGCTAATCTTGTGCTCTGACCACTCTCTGCCCGCCGAGCGCAAACTGATGGCGTCCCCTACTCTCACCCAGACAAGCTTCTCGCTTGCGACGTCATCCCAGAGTCCGGTATCGCCTCCGCAGCCAAGCTTCCATGTGCGGAGAGCCAATTGTTTTCGCGCCTCGGGTGTCCCGCGAAACTCTCTTGGCAAATTCCTAAAGCCGGTCAGGAAACCACACAACGTCGCTCCAGTCCACCATGCACCCGGGGGCATCGCAGGCCAATCCTCACGCCAGCTCGCAAACCTATCAGCAGTGGGACGGAGCAAGAGCAACTGGAGCGAGAGCCCAAGCACATCCTCGATGACACCACCTTTGTGGATGGTTGTCCGGTCGTCTAACAGGTGCTGAGTGGACGTCTTCAAGCGGTCAATCCGCTCACCATCCGATCCGAGAGTCTTGGCTCGAACACAGATGTTCTCCAGCGACTCCCGAGGCCGGAGGCTCTTCGAACCTTCCACCGTGCCAAGCTCGCTGACAATCGCCGTCCACAACGGATCGTCGGACACTGAATTTGAGTGACATGTCCACAGCGGTGTCCGCCACCACTTCGCATGCACCATGTCAGCGGCGGAACTCGGCGCGTCGCCCTGGAGCGATTGGCAGAGAAGGTCGAGCCATGGGTCAATCGCCGGCACGGCCCACGCAGCCATCGCCGCAGCTCCTCGGAAAGCGTTCCAGTTCCTTGGCGGATGCATCGTTCCCGTCAGTGCCGGGTGCTCATTCGGCTCGACCGCCCTTAGCGCCTTCGCGCCATCCACATCGATCGGCTGACTCGGCGGCTCAATGTCTCGGAAACTCCGAGTGAGCGCTTGGACGTGGCGACGCTCATCCTCGGTCGCAACGCCGAAGCGTTTGACCGCAAACAGCGGAAGCGGGCCGTTCCACGCAACAGCGCAGTGTGCTTCCCTGAGTTCAGAAATGACATTCGTCGACCACTTACCGTCTGCGAAGGCGCGCACGGTCACTCGCGGCAGGAGCGCCAGGTCAAACCAGACAGCGACGCCTTGTTCACTCACGATCTCCTGGTCGCGCACGAGGCAGTTCACGCCCAGAAGCACCTGGCCGTTGTCGGTAGGCACAAGCCATTCGTTGTTCAGAAAGGCGAGCCACGCCTTCTGTCCCATCCAGGTGCCAAGCATCGTGGCGCCCGAGCGCACCTCGACGTCGGGCTCGATGCGCCCAAGGAGGTCCAGCTGGTCGCCGGCGGAAGGATTCATCGGATCAGATAAGGAGCAGACGGAAGACCGTTCAATTGTGCCTCCTTCAGGCCGTCCGGCCCGCTGACGAGTACCAGGAGATCGCGAGCGCGGGCGGTCAGCATGTACAGCCTTCGATGGTCCATTTCTACGACCATCGGAAGCGACCGCGACAGGTCGTGAAGGTAGACCGCGTCGAACTCCAGGCCGATGGCGGACTCACCCGACAGCACTGTCACTCCTGGGTCGCGCATTTTGATCAGCTCTGCGCCCTTCTCGAGCTTGGAATGGAACAGGTCGACTCGCGTCCCAGGAAGCGCTTGACGCAGTGACTCGTGGACAGCCTTGACGTCATCAACGTTGTAGGTAATTACCCCAACCGAGCCGCCGGCGTTCGTGAGCCGGTTGCCGACCATCCTCACCAAATCGGCCCAGTCTGAGATGTGTTCGACCTTCGGCACGTCTCCTCTCTGGCCACGCTTGGCGATCGCTGCAGGCAGTTTCCTGTCTCGGTGGAACTGGTTCGAGAGCGCGGCGATCTCAGCTGAGTTCCGATGGTTGTAGGCCAGGCGAAACATGTCAGGGATGCCTAAGCGCGCAATGTCGGCCATCGTCGAGCCGCCCCTCACCGTGGTCTGGTGTTCGTCCGCGAAGATGGACAACGTCCTTGCACAGTGGCGCTGGGCCCAAATGAAGAACTCCGGCGGGAGATTCTGGCCTTCGTCCACCACCACATGGTCGATGTGGGGCTGCACGTTCCGAGCGCCATACTCTTCGAGGATCTCTCCCCAGCGCAACTGGTAGTCGCCTGGGCCGTTGGTGTGGGGTTTCTTGAACTCGTCAAGGTAGTGACACCAGACGAAGTGGTGCATCGTGTCAGTCACAACGTTGGCACCCGGGGTCTCAAGAGCGAGCTGATGCGCCAAGCCCGCCAGAGCGCGGTTCTTCGTCAGCAAGACGACCTTCTGGCCGTTATCAGCGATGAATCGCGAACGCCAGATGGCCAAAGAAGTCTTGCCCGAGCCAGGTGGGCCGACCACGACGATGGAACGGTTCGCCGGATGGACATAGACGTCCATCTGCTCTTGCTCGAGGTCTGAAAGGAGTGGCAGCGTCAACGTCATCAGAAAAATCCTGGTTCGAGTCGGGTCTTCGGGGGCCGGTGAAAGAGCGCGTAGTGAACGTCCCGCGGCTTTTTTGTCTCCGTCAGCCGTTCCCTTTTTCCGGTGACGAAACGGATTTCTTGCGCCTCGAGCTTCGCCTTGAATGCCTCGAAGTTGCGCCCGGCCCACTCGCTGACCGAGTTTGTATAAAGCAGATTGATCGCCCCCATGCCGATGCGATCGCAAGCCGCAATCACTTGGTCGGTGATTTGGTCAACGTTGACCGTCCTGCTGGCGAGTAGGAAGGAGAACACGACCAACGTCGGCTTACCCCTGGGCACCGCTCCAGCCAAGATGTCGTCGATGTTCTGCAAGAAAATCACGTTCGTGTCCGGGCTAAGTGCACCGACCTCACGCACAGCCGCCGATAGTTCGTGGCCCAGGTCGCACATCGAGCGATACAGGTCCACGCCGAAGTAGTCGAACGACTGACCGGCACCGACGACGTTCGCCAGCGCCAAGCCAGCCGTGAACGGTCCGCACCCCACGTCGATGACGGCGCCGCCCTCAAGCGCGAGCGACTTGCCCAGAAGCGCACGAAAAGCGAGCACGAGCTCCTCGACATGGCCGGGCTGGTTGATGTACGCATACAGGCGCGCGCGCTCAGACGGGGCGAGGTTCTCGACAGGCTCGTCAAAATTGGCTTGCCCACTTCCGATTCCGACCGTGCGAGCCCATTCGAAGGGCCAGCCGAGCATCGAGCCCGGCACAGCCAGCGAGCGCGGATCCAGATCGACGACGTCGAGGACCCGTTGCTTCCGGAGCTTGATATACCAATCCTCGAGGTAAACCATCGATTTCCTTTAGACGAACCAAAGGGCGCGGACTCGCATAGCGTCGCGCCCGACTACCTCGCGCGCGCTGCTCTTGCTTGACCAACGCCGCGCGGACTGATAGTCCATATTCTCTAAAACGGAATCTAAAAAGCCATCCCCGACATTTCGCAAGCGCTTTTAGGGTTTAACCTATAGGCCACTCACGTGAACTTATAGTCAGTACCCCACCCCGTACCATCTTGGTTCGCGGCAAAGCTGCCGTTGGGACGCGAAGGTGAGAATTTCAGCGGCTGGCGACTACGCCATCACGCACGCCACTCCGAGCTCTCGCGGGAAGGCTTCTTCCATCGCCATGACGTCTGACTCTGCCAAATCAAGTGCTGGCAAAAAGACGTAGGTGGTGTTCAGTGCGATCGGCTCCTGGCGAACCAAACCGTCGAACTTCGGCTCACCCCGTACCGGCGCCCTGAAGGTCATCCGAACGAATTGGGGCGCACCGTCATTGCAGGAATCCAGATCGGCCAACGACTGGATTCGCCAATCGAATGCGAATCGCTGCCATGCCTGCGCACTTCGCATCACTCGACAACCAAGAGGCGGAAAGTCTCTTGAAGCGAGGAAGAGGTATGGGATGAATCCCTCGCGTACCCCGACTCGTCCCCACATCCCTGTTGCATCAGCCTCCGCAACGAAGGCCACGAACGATTCGATCTTCGCGTTCTGACACAGCCTACGTGCCCTGCTCCAGTGCCGACCCCAGTTGCGAAAGAAGGCGGTACGTAGAACTGTGCCGCCGTCTAAATTCGGTGCCACGGGTGAAGGCAGCCCTTGGAGTATCCGACTCGGGCTCTTGGCGGGACACTTTCGCGCGGGGTTGGGATCGTGCACCCACCGCGCGGCGGGCGTGCCCTCATGAAACGTGTGCAGCGTCCCCGAACAGATCAAGCACCTTAGTTTCGGTCGGAATCCGGGCCTGTATCGCGAATCGCTTTTTGGGCCGTAGGTCGCGACGTAGGCCTCAACCGGCAAGTTCTTCTGACGGCGGTTGTCCCATGCCTCCAGCATGTTCTCATCCCAACTTGTTGTTATTCGGCCAGGGCAACGGATGCGCCCTTTGACCAAGCTCAGCTCAGCCTGTCGATCGCGCTCGCCGGCACCTTGGCCAGAAGCAACGTCCCTGCACCAGGCGACGCATGAACCTCAAACGTCCCGCCGATAGAGGCCAGCCGCTCTCTCATGTTGCGCAGGCCGATGCCTCGATTGGGGTCCAGCTGTACTGCGTCCACCTCGAAACCGCGTCCGTTGTCATTGATACCCAACGCGATTCCGTTGTCCCTGAAGTCCAGTGCAATCTCCACCCGCTGAGCCTTCGCGTGCTTTGAGACGTTTACAAGCGCCTCTTGGCTCACCCGGAACAACGCTGTCTTGACCTCTTCCGGCAGTTCAGTCGGCTCGCCTGTCACTCGAAGCACCACTGGCGTTTCGCCTGCGTCATTCGCCTCGCGCGAAAGAAGCTCGAGAGCTGCCGGCAGGCCCAACTCATCCAGCATCGCTGGACGCAGACGGTGCGAGATCCGTCTCACTTCGTTGAGCGACTGCTTTAGACCGGACAGCGCGGTCTCCAATGCCTTTGGCGCTCGCAACTTCTCCCGCTCCAACTGGTCGATGGCCGACTCGACGAGAAGCTTGGCAGACACCATCGTTTGGGTGGCGCCGTCGTGAAGCTCCCGGGCAAGGTGAGCGCGTTCGTCTTCCTGGAACTTAACTACCTGCCGCGCCAGCGTCTGCAGCTTCGCATCTGCAACCTTAAGCTCACTGAGATTGAGCCAGACGCCACTGAGGCTGATGAGCGCGACTCCTCCGCATGCGATCGCCGCAATCCAGAGCAAGGTGGCGCCGATGTTCGAGGTCGCCTGTGCATCGAGCTGCGCAGTCTTCGCATCGATGTCGTCGCGGTACAGACCTGTCCCGATCATCCAACCCCACTCCGGAATCTCGACCACATACCCAAGCTTGGGGGCAACCTTCCCTGTCGAAGGCCGGCTCCAGAGGTAATCGACGAATCCGCCGCCCGAATGCGCCTTCACCAGCAGGTCTTGGATGGGTGCACCGCCGCGTGGGTCCCGGAGCGCCGAGAGATCCTTGCCAATCAGGTCGCGCTGGCGCGGGTGCATGAGCACCTTGCCATGCATGTCGTAGACGAAGAAGTACCCGTCGTCCCCGTAGTCCATAGACTGCAGGGCTCGAAGCGCCTGAGCTTGGGCGTCAAGCTTGTCCGGCGAGTTGATCAGCGGCTTGAGCATGCTCATCGCAAGCTCGACGTAGTTCTGCAACTCCGCGCGCCGAGCGCTGACGTAGCCCCTCTCGACCAGGGCGTGCTCCCGCTTGGCCAGCTCACGCTGCTGGAGCAGGACAGCCGCGGCGATGAGCGCTAGCGATATCAGGAGCGGAATCGCCGCGACGACTAGCAGTTTGGCCTTGAGACGCATAGGGGCTCATTGTGCGAGGCTGCTGGGGCACGTCAACGCCCTAGCAGCCTTGCGGTTCGCGTCAAGCCTTGCTGGCAGCAGGCGCGGGTGCAGCGGGGCGCAGCACCGCCTGAACGATTAGCGCGACCACGCAGTTCAGCGCCAGGGCCAGAAGGCCCGTGTACACCGTGTACTTGTCCCCGCCCACCAGTACCGAGTGGACAGGCTTGATGCCGTCGGCATAGGCGGTGTACGTGCCGTAGGCGATGCCCACGAACCAGCCGGTCAGCAGCGCCGGAGCCTGCAAGCGCTTCGAGAACAGGCCGAACACCAGCGACGGGAAGGTCTGGAGGATCCAGACGCCGCCCAGGAGCTGCAAGTCAAGCGCGAACTTGGTAGGCATCAGCAGGATGCACAGCAGCGCGCCGACCTTGACCGCCAGCGAAGCCAGCTTGGCAACCTTCTCTTCCTGGCCAGGCGTCACGTTCTTGTTGACGTAGGGCTTCCAGAAGTTGCGGGTGAAAAGGTTCGCCGCGCCGATGGACATGACAGCCGCGGGTACCAGCGCACCGATGGCAACCGCCGAGAAGGCGAAGCCAGCGAACCAAGACGGGAACAACGCGTTGAACAGCGCCGGAACAACGTCATTGTTGACCTTGACCGAGAGCTTGGCGGCGTAGGCCATGTAGCCCAACAACGCGATCAGACCAAGCAGAACGGTATAGGCCGGCAGGAAGATTGCGTTCTTGCGAATGGTGCTCGCATCCTTAGCAGCAAAGATGCCTGTCAAGGTGTGGGGGTACATGAAGGCAGCCATCGCAGAGCCGAGGGCAAGCGTCGCAAACGGCAGCATCTGGCCCGGGTGCAGCGTCAAGCCGGTGGCGCCGCCCTTGAGAGCAAACGCATCGCGTGCAGACGAGAACACGTTGGCGTACCCGCCCACCCGCATCGGGATGATGATGACCGCGACCAAGACGACGATGTAGATCATCACGTCCTTGACGAACGCGATCAGCGCAGGAGCCCGCAGGCCAGCCGTGTAGGTGTAGAGCGCGAGGATGACGAACGCAGCCGCAAGCGGCAGTTCACCCGTCAGACCAAGGGCCTTGATGACCACCTCCATGCCGACGAGCTGCAGCGCGATGTAGGGCATGGTCGCAACGATGCCGGTCAACGCGATGGCCGTTTCGAGCGGCCGCGAGCCGTACCGACCGTAGACCACGTCGGCCGCAGTCACGTGTCCAAGGCGCTTCGCCTCACCCCAAAGCTTGGGCATGATGACGAAGACGATGGGATAGACCAGGATCGTGTACGGCAGCGCAAAGAAGCCGTAAGCGCCCACCGCGTAGACAAGCGCCGGCACAGCGATAACGGTGTAGGCCGTGTAGAAGTCACCGCCGACTAGGAACCAAGTGATCCATGCGCCGAAATTGCGGCCGCCCAGGCCCCACTCGTCCAAGTGGGCGCCCTTGTGTGCACCGCCGCGTTGCCACTTCGAGGCGACGAACCCGATGATGGTTACGAGCGCGAAGAAGAAGATGAAGACCGACAGCGCAGTCCAGTTGATCGTGCTTTCCATGTTCACTCCTCGTCCGGCTGCGGCTTGCGGTTGACGAACCAAATCAACAGCGACGTGAGCGGCACCCACGCGAACATGTACGCGTAGAAGAACGGGAACCCAGCAACCGAGGGCTCCTCCATGTTGAACAGCGGAACCGCGAGCAGCCCGATGAACGGCAGCAACAACAACCAGCGCATAGCTTGTCTCCAAAAATGGCGGACGCAGAGCCCGCTCTGTCCTTAGTGTCGGACGCCTGTCAACGCCCCGCATCCGTCAAGCCGCGAGGTGCTCGTCGCGGCATTACGTACTCGTTTCCCCTGGTCCGGCTACGTCACCCTCAGCGAGGAGGCTCAGCGCAGCCGTCCGCGCAGTCCGCCTCGACGGATTCGACGCGGTTGCAGCCACAGGCACCCCACGTAGCCCGGTCATTCCCCGGTCTGACCAGGTCGCGATGCATCGGCTGGCCGTACAGCGTGCGCGGAACGCGTCCGAGGCCAAAGCCGCCTTCCATCCATTCAACTGCGGCGTGCTTGTATGGGTCGTTCAGGTGCACCTTGTGTCCCTGCGTCGGGTGGCGAATCCCCAGGAGATCCGCAGGCAACTCGACCGGGTTCTCACCGAAGTAGAAGAACTTCTCGTCAGCCAACAGCGCGTTCAACCCGCCGACGTCGCCGTCGTAGTTTCCAGCCTTGTGAACCCCTGCGTGCTGCCAGAACCGTCCATCGCTCAGCGGTTCGTAGATGCAGTCCCCGACGCGCCGCTCAAGCCTCGCCGTGGAGCTCCAGACCGGGATCTTCATGGGCAGACGAGCGTGGCACTCGCGCCAGTAGTCGGCGTAGGGGAGCTTCCTCGATACCTTCATGGCATAGATGACGTGAGAGGACAAGTCACGCCCGCCAGGGCCGTTGCGTGAGCCAAGTCCCACGATCCAGTCCCCCACCTGGGCGGTGCGGCGGATCATGGGCTTGCAGATGGTCAGCGTGCAGACGCCGCCGAACGGGTTAGGGGCGGCGCCGTCGTCGACCGCGAGTACGTAGGAATAGAGGTTCATCGATTTCGGATTCGGCGGGCACCCAGCGCCGCTCACTGCAACGCGCCCACGTTCGATTCGTTATTTTTGGATTTGGCTCAGCGCAAATTGCGCGAGCTCACTTGACGCACGACCCTCACCCACAGGCGCGTCTCAATCGCAGGCACCACATCCTCACCTCGCCATTGATCCCAGATGAAGACACGGAGCACTTCTTCCCGTGACGCGTCCTTTGGCAGAACGATGAAATCTCGGGAGAAATACGAGTGGACCAACATGGTGTCACTCGGGAAGTCGACGAGCGGTCGATACGTGACCGCTGCCGTTATCGCCCTACCGCGTAACTCTCTCTGATCGTTGTCGGCAGCGCCGCCGATGTACAGGGTTCTCATGTAGAAGCCATTACTCGTCCTTCGCGACCCGACGAGATCGAACGCGTCGGGTCCGCCCTATACGCCGCGGCCCGATGAGTGTTGGGACGGGTTCCCTGTTTCCTAGACCGATGATGGTTTGAACCAAATCAGTACTTTGGAGCATGCATCGTTGGCGATCTCCAACTTGAGCTGGAGTCCCCTACGCGCGTTGACAAAGCGCTCGGCAACCCGTGGAAGTCTGCTAAAGAACGTCGCAGCTTCTCCCGCGAACTCGTTCAGTCGACGAAGCTCGGCCCGTGCCGCGAGCGCGAGGTGTAAGGAATCCTGTGCGAGCGGCGCCTCGCCTTCCATCATCTGTCGAAGGACAGCCAGCGGCGGTATTGAGCGCCGCTCGAGTTGCCCAAGAAACCAGGCAATATAGGTCTCATCGCTCTCAGTGCTGAACGTGCAATCCTTGAGGGTGTAAATCGAGAAGACGAAGTCGTCCTCTTCCGCTGCATGCGTCTTCATTGTTGTTTGTGCCTTACCGCGCCGGACATCAGCGCGTCGTCTGCGTGAAAATAATGGATCTCGCCGCGACGCCAGACGCCCAGCCAGATCATGTTGATTGAAAACGCCTCGTGGTCCTTGTCGGAAAACGGATGGTCATAGGTAGTCACAACGCCTCGGTACGGCTCCGTGGGGTTCTCAAGTGCCTTCTTGAGCGCGATAGGTGAGTAGTCGCCGTGGGATGCGAACATGGCCCGCACCAGCAGGTTGACGCTGTCGTACGCCTGCGCGGCTGCCATGAGCGATCCGACGGGCTGGTGACCAGGTCGCTTGGCGAAGCTCGCGATGAACGCAGTGCGCGCTTCGTTCGCGGAATCCTGGATGATGGTTTGCGTCATCATCGTGCCCTCCAACGGCGCGGAGCCCGCGGCATCCAGCACGCTTCGGAACGACAACGTCCACGGAGCGAAGAACTGGACGTCCCACTTCATGGCCGCGCGAGCCTTGACAGCAGCCGCCTCGCCTGGCCCGACCGTGTAGACCACGAGGGCTTGAGCATCCGCTGCCTTGGCATGCTCCAAGTTCTCCCGCAACGACTTCGCATCGGCAGCGAAGCGACTCACCGCGACAGGCTCCAACCCTCGCCGCTTCAAGCCTGCGGTAATGTCCGCAACCCCGCCGTCGCCGTATCCGGTCTTGTCGGCAATGATGGCCACATGAGTCAGCTTTCGCCGGTCGACCATTTCCGCCACGAGGAACTCCGCGTTCAGGGCATCGGCAGGAGCTACTCGGAATATCGTGCTCTCAGCAGCAGGCCTACGCCGAGTCAGGACAGTCCCCTGCGCGCACGGGATGATGAGGAGCTGCTGCTTGGTTTCGAACAAGCCGATCGAACCCAGAGCGACGCCGGTGTTGCAGAACCCGATGGTCGCAACGACATTCTGGCGCTCCAGGAGGTCGCTGGACGCAGCCTTGCCCCTCTCTGCGTCGCCGCCGTCGTCCTCTGCGACCAACTGCAGGGGGCGACCGAGCACGCCGCCTATAGAATTTATCTGGTCGACCGCAAGTGCCGCCCCTTCCTTCATGCTGGTGCCGAAGTCGGAAGAAGCGCCAGTCAACGGAGAGATGACGCCGATGCGAATGGGCGCAGGCGAGCCAGATTGAGCTTGAGCTCCAGGGACGATTAACGTCGCGGCAAGCGCGAGTGTGATGCTGGCTAGGTTCGTTGGTACGCGCTGTCTCGCACGATTGTGTCGCGCTTGCCCTGCCTGAGTCATTCGGTGTCTCCGATGTGGCTGGCGTCAGTCCGCCGAGCTCTGGAGACAAGTCTGGCTAATAGCTAACGCGCTTGCTATCGCGGCACTACGCAAGGGTTCCTACGGATTTTCGAGACTATCTCGTGTGCTCCTTGAGTGTTCGACCGCGTACTTGATTAGCTCCGCCTGGCCGGCCAGATTCAGCTTGCGACGAATGCTCTGTCGATGCGCTTCGATCGTCCGCACACTCACATCCATCTCGCGCGCGATCAGCTTGCTGGGGAGGCCACGAGCCAGGGCCGAGAGTATCTGTTGCTCCCTTGCGGAGAACATCGCACGCTCTTCTTTGTCTCGAAACAGTAGTTTCGAGACCGAGGGGGTGAGGAACGTTCCCCCGCCGGCGATCGCTTCGATGGCCGCAATGATTTCGCTTGCGGGCGAATCCTTGAGGACGTACCCGCGGGCGCCCGCTTGCATCGCACGCTGTACGTACTCGGGGTTGTCGTACATGCTCAGCATCAAAATGTGCAACGCGGGGTCGCGCTTCAAGAGCGCAGCCGCCAGCTCGATGCCGTTGGTGCCCTTCATGCCGACGTCCATGAGAACGAGTGTGGGCCGCAATGTCTCGAGGAGCGCATGTGTCTCCTCCGCGTTGGAAGCCTCACCCACCACCTCGAAGCCAGGCACCGCTTCCAGCCGCACGCGCAGCCCGTCGCGCACCAGTTGATGGTCGTCGACCAACATCAGCCGAATGCTCATTTTTGTCTCCACGTTCTTATGTTCGGCAGGCAGAGGCGGGATTAGAACTTCCGTCGCACCGGTGGGTGCGTCCAGGAGTCCGAATTTTGTGCCTATGCGGCCGCCGAGGGCTCGGGCCCTGTCTCTGCGGACAAACTGCTCGCGCGGCAGAATTGTTGCGCAACCGAGCGCCGGCCTGTTCCGCGACGACGCCCCACCACGAGGATACGATGATGAACTCGCCTGTCCCGATCTACTTGGCCGCCGGAGTGCGGACGCCATTCTTGAAGGCTGGAGGAGCGTTCTCGCACCTCGATGCAATCGGTCTGTCCGTCCCAGTGGCGCAAGCCATGATGGTCCAGACGCCCGATCTGCGACCCGACATGTTCGTCTGGGGCGCCGTCATCCCGAATCTCACCTGGTCAAGCATCGGCCGCGAGGTGCTGTTGGATGCCAAACTAGACGCCACCATCCCGGCTTATTCCACGGTGATGGCCTGCTCGACCTCCATGATGGGCGCGTTCCAGGCTGCCGGGATGATTGACGGGAAAGCGCGGCACCTCGCCCTTGTGGGGGGCGTCGAAAGCATGAGCCGCGTCCAAATCGGCCTGAGCCAGAACCTCTCGGACTGGCTTCGCGAGTTCACCGGTGCCAAGTCGATCGGTGCCAAGCTCCATCAGCTCGCTGACCTGAACCCAAAGGACGTGCGGCTGTGGATACCGAAGGTGGTCAATCGCACCTCCGGCATGAGCATGGGTGAACACACAGAGATCACCGCCAAGGAGTGGAAGATCTCACGCGAGGAGCAGGACGCTCTCGCGTTGGAGAGCCACCAGCGGGCGGTGGCGGGCTGGGAAGCGGGCTTCTTCGATGACCTGGTGATCCCAGTCGAGACCCCGGACGGGCCTGTGTCAAGGGACGGCCTGCCTCGCAAGGACACCTCCGCGGAGCGCCTGGCCTCGCTCAAGCCGGCGTTCGATAGGACGTCTGGCCAGGGCACGTTGACCGCGGGCAACTCCTCCGCCCTGAGCGACGGTGCGGCCGCGGTGTGGGTGGGAACCGAGGATGCGATCGCCCATCTTCCGCATGGCACGCCAGCCGCGCGCCTGGTCGACTGGGAAGCAGCCGCCGTGGACTTTCACATCGAGGGCCTGCTGATGGCGCCGGCGTTTGCCGTCCCTCGGCTTTTGGCTCGCCACGGCCTGTCGTACGACGACATTGCGCTCTGGGAGATCCACGAGGCGTTCTCGGCCCAGGTGGCCTTCCACATCAAAGCCTGGGAAGACCCAGCCTTCCTTCGCGACAAGGCTGGCGTCGAGCAGGCTTTCGGCACCTTCCCGCGAGCGCGGATGAACCCTAACGGGGGATCGGTCGCTCTGGGCCATCCGTTCGGCGCCACTGGTGCTCGCATCCTGAGCCAGACTCTGAAAGAGCTCTCAACAATGCCTCCGGGCTCGCGTGCGATTGTCAGCATCTGCGCAGACGGCGGTGCGGGCACCGTGGCGCTACTGCAGACCTAATCCTTGTCGAGGCGGCCCTCTGGCGAGTGCGCACGCGGCGCTCGCGCACCGACCTGAGACGGCGGTCAGCGCTTCGCCCCGCCCCTTGCGCATCGCAGCAAAGGCGCCAGGAGTCCATGGGAGGCGCCCCATCGTCCCGAAATCGCCCGACTGGAGACGGATCGGACTATTGGCGCCAATCGGCGGTGTCCTGGACACCCTTGTCACCATAAATCCCGACACAAGCTGCACCGATAAGGCAACGTTCCCCAACCATTTTGCTGGAGGCGACATGTTGTCGAACCTTAGGATCGGTACACGGCTATTCGCTAGCTTCTCTGTGGTTCTCGCTCTTTGCGTCGCGCTTGGCGCCTTCGCAATGTCTCGACTTTCGGAGGTGAACGACAACACCACTGACTTGGCGACAAACTACCTCGTCGGCGCCCAGACGTTGGCGAACTACTCCGATGCCCTCAGTCAGATGCGGCGCTCGGAGGTAGGAGCGGTGCTGGCCACGACACGACAGGACTACGACGAGCGCGCCAAGACGATAGATGAGGAACGCCAGATCGTTCTGGCCACCTGGGCCCGCTACACGCCCACGATCAGCCCCGGGGACGAGCAAGACTTGGCGGACAAGATTCAGAGCGCGTTTGGCCGCTACGACGCTTCGCTCAAGAAGACGATGACTCTTGCTGGAGACCCACAGGCGCATGACCAAGCGCTTGCTCAGTACGGGGGTGAGAGCCGGCAAGCTTTCCTCGCGGTGCTGAAGACGATTCAAGCGGACGAGGCGCTGCAGACTCGAGATGCGGAGAAAGCCTACGCATCGGCCAAGGCCACCTACTCGAGCGCCCGATTGCAGGTCGTCGCGATGATCGCACTGGCGGTAGCTGCCGGCGCTTTCCTTGCGTGGCGCATTACCGTCTCCATTACGAAGCCACTCTCGTTGGCCGTCAGCTTTGCAGAGCGGGTCGCAAGCGGCGACCTCCGCGAGCTCAATGTCAAAGCTTCGCGCGACGAGACTGGGCTCTTGCTCCAAGCCCTGGCGCGAATGCAAAGCAGTCTTGTTGGGGTGGTCTCGCAAGTGCGAACGAGCTCGGACTCGATTGCGACCGGCTCCGGCCAGATTGCGGCTGGCAACTCTGATCTGAGTCAGCGTACCGAGGAGCAGGCTAGCAACCTCCAGCAGACGGCGGCGTCCATGGAGCAGTTGACGTCCACCGTACGTCAGAACGCCGAAAACGCCGGTGCCGCGATGCGCTTGGCTGGTGAAGCTGCAGAGGCAGCGTCGAATGGCAACGAGACCGTGGCGAGCGTCGTAGCCACCATGAGCCAGATTGAGGAGGCCTCTCGCAAGGTGGGTGACATCATCGGGGTCATCGACGGCATTGCCTTCCAGACCAACATTTTGGCGCTAAATGCCGCGGTCGAGGCGGCGCGCGCGGGTGAGCACGGGCGGGGCTTTGCCGTGGTCGCATCAGAAGTGCGCGCCCTTGCCCAGCGCTCGGCAAGCGCCGCCAAGGAAATCAAGGCACTCGTCGCCACGAGCACCGATCGCGTTGAGACGGGAGTCGTCCAGGTCAACGGCGCAGGGGCAGCCATCGGAAGCATCGCAGCGAAGGTTGGCAAGGTAACGGCTTTGATGAACGAAATCGCCTCGGCGAGCAACGAGCAGAGCGTAGGCATCGGCCAGGTCGGAGACGCGGTGAGCCAACTGGATCAGGTGACACAGCAGAACGCAGCGCTCGTCGAAGAGAGCGCCGCGGCCGCCGAGAGTCTTAAGCAACAAGCCGACAAGCTTGCTTCGACCATGAGCTTCTTCACGGTCTAAGAGGCAGCTCCTACCGCGGGCTCAGCACGCACACCGATTACGTTCTCACACAAGGCACCAAGATGGACGACAACGATCTCGAGCCGTCTGGCTCAGGCCCGCGGCTCATTGGCACCCTAGTCGTAGTCGGCCTTGTCGTCGCAGAGTTGGCCTGGGCCGGCGGCGCGGAAGACGTCGACCCATTTAGCAAGATTTTGGTGCTTGTCGCGACAGCCATCTCGGTCGGCTCGCTGGTCACAATCCAGCTCAGGATGGATTCGCTGAAAGGCGATCCGGCGGCGCTCCGTGCGCTGCGCATCGGGCGAATCCTCGCCGCATCAGCACTCGCCCTGTTGGCCGGGACGGTGCTCGGATTTTTCGTGGGGCATTGAGCTCATTCCGCGGAGAGCCATTCACCATTGCGAGCGAGATTTTTCGCTTGACAAACTGTCACCAACCCGGCGGCGACGGTAGTGTTGGCCACATGCTCGGTAATCGAGCAACGGAAGCCGGACCCGCATGAACGCTAGCTTTGCGGCGGATCTCCGCGGCGACTCAACAGAGTTATCCACAAGTCCTGGGGACAACCGGCCGAACACACCGGCTGCGAATTCGGAGCATGAGCTTGACCCGCAATTGGTTGTCAAGAGATCCGAGACAAATCGGGCCTCTCGACGTTCTAGAAGTGCAGCATGAAAGCAACCGGCAGGAGCATGGCCGCTAGAAGCACCTGCAGGCCCAGAGCGATGCCGGCGTACGCTCCCGCCTCTGGGTCAACCTGCAACGCACGTGCGGCACCGATGCCGTGCGACGTCGTCCCAAGTGCGAATCCCCGCACACCCAGCGAGCGAATCCGGAGCAAGTTGAAAAGGTACTTCGCCGATAGGGCGCCGACGATTCCGGTCACGATCGCAAAGACGGCCGCCAGCGCAGGCACGCCTCCGATTCTTTCGGCTATGCCCATGGCGACTGGCGATGTGACTGACTTGGGTGCAAGGGATCTCAGGACTTCGCCGGGTAAGCCCAACGCCCACCCTAACCCAACTGAGATTCCGGCCGCGGTCGCGCCGCCAACCAACGCAGCAACCGTCAAGGCTACCCAACTCTGGCGTAGCTCCGCACGACGAAGCCACAAAGGCCAGGCGAGCGCTACAACTGCGGGCCCGAGCAGAACGTGGATGAACTGTGCGCCTGCGAAGTACACCGGATAGGAAGTGCGGGTGGCCAGCAGAAGGACTCCGAGGATGACGACTGACCACAACACGGGATTCGCCCACGGTGCGCGACTGAGCCTTTCGTAGACCGCGCTGGTCACTGCGTACACGACCAGGGTCGCCGTCAGGCCGAAGAGCGGTGTCGAGGCGAGGTAGACCCACAGCTGCACGAAGTCATTCACTCGGACGCTCCTTCGGAGGCCGGCCACCTAGCAGGAAGTTCAGCAGCAAAGCGGTGACTGCCATACCCACCCATGTCGAGACGACGATGACGAGCAAGAGCCGAACGCCGTACTTGGAAACCAGATCTAGGTGGGTGATGACACCAACACCAATCGGGATGAACAGAAGCGACAGATGTCCAAGTAACACGTCGGCAGCCGCTTTCACAGGCTCTCGAAGCTGAGATATCCCAAGCGCTGGAATCAACAGGATCATGCCGACGACGGGGCCCGGAATGGGCAAGCTGAGTGCGTGCGCCAAGGCCTCCCCAATCGCTTGGAGGAGTAGAAGTACTGCAAGACCGCGAAGCGCGTCCATCAAACCACTCCGGTTGTTCGTCCGAGCGTCGGGGACTTCGGGCGGTCGAGCATCATCGCAAAAAACTCGGAAGGCCCAAAGCCTATATGCTTGTCGGCGAGCGCTCCCACCGTGCCGACCAAACGGATCGAGCGAGAACAACCGTGAGGAGGAAGCAGCGTGCAGACAAAGTTCGTCAATCGAAAGCCGGTCACCACGATCCAGCCGGAATCCAGGCGCAAGCTTCTTCACGTCATCGAGAAGCTTGACGGCCATACGAAGCCGCCGAAGCTGGGCCGATGGAGGACGCTTTCGAACAACGACTTGTGGGGTCACATTGTTTCGCAGGTTTGCGTCATGGGCTCCGCGATACCGATGGAGACGCTAGACCGTGATGGTCGACGTCCGGCCTTCGATGCGGCTCTTTCACTACCGACTCTTGTCGCCCAAAAAAACCGTGTCGCCTACATCGCGGACACGTTGAAGGATTTTGCCGCCACGCGGTTCCACAAAAAGGCCGCCCAGCGCTTAGAGGCCGCGCTCAGCGACAAAGGTATTGTCGAGGCCGGACGCGTGGTTCTCCTGGACGGACTACCGGCTGGCAAGCCCGACGAAATCCGCGAGGAACTTCTGACCCGCTCTCAGTCCCTATTCCGGCGCAAGAGCGTCTCAGACCTAATGATCACAGTGGGTCTTTCGCATGACGTGATTGCACTCGACCAACGAGTGGTCGGATTGCTGAACGTGCATCTGGGCTACAACAAGACCTTTGACAGACTGCAGTCCAGTCGCGACCTCTATCTGTCTGTTGAAGACTGTCTCAGAGGCGTGTGCAAAGAAGCTGGTGTCTCGCTGGGCCAGCTTGATCGCATGCTCTTCAAGTTCGCGGGTCTCACTGCGATCGGTTACCTAACGGGCATCGGGCTTCCACCACAGGAAGCCGCATGACCAGGCCAACGCGTTCAGGCAGACATCAGCAGCCTGCATGCGTTGAAGTGACGCAAAAGCGCTCCTGCTCATTCAGCGGCGTAGTGAACTCTAGCGAGGACACGTGATGCTTTCAACGCTTTCAGAGCTCGTCTAGACCCGGCATCTCGACACTTAGAGTGCTTCGCGCGGAGATTCGTTTTGATGTCGGCAAGAACGCTAAGAATCAGCTGTCTGTAGAGGCAATCAACACTCGTGGATGACGGTTGCGCGACAGCCCCGAATGGCGTAGCGTTGAGGGCATGACTGATGCCAAAGATCAAGCTGCAAGCGGGCTCTCTACGAGCCCTTTATCGATTCCCCTTGAGAACACTCATGAGAAATGGATGACCGCGCTTCGGAGCCTCTCGCACCGTCAAAGTGCCATCACTCGTCAATACATCGAAGGCGCCACAGCACCTCGCTTGGGTGAAATCCGACACGTCCTCGTTACTCGTCACTGCGAGTCGGCAATGGCCAACCTCACCGACGTAGACGTGATCGCGAATTCGCAGATCCCCTCCGGTCGCTCGGACTCACTTGAAGGTGGCGAGGATTGACTGAACTTGGCGAGACACTTGAGGCCGCGCGCAGAGCGGGACTCGACGTCAAGGTCGAATGGGGCCAGAGCAGCTTAGTGCTCACGCTCAATGGCCGTCGCTGGATTCTCCGTGACGATGCTGAACTCGCCTTGATGCTCTCGCTGCACATGGGCTCGGAGGCTCAACGAGCATGGCTCGAGAGACGTCGCATGATGGGTATGCTCGAATCACTGATACCTGAGAGTGTGCGGCAAGTCCGCTCGCGGACGAAAAGGATGCAAAGGCTTTTACAGCCTGCAGAGGTCGCTGAACTCGAAGGTGGGCAAAGGAACGTCGCGGGGCGCAGAGCCAGCGCGGGTCTTTTCTCCGAAACGCGAATTTCCATGCCAGGCCGCCATCCGGCCCTATGGCCGTATAGACGCTTTGGGTAGCGTCGCCATCGGTAACACTGGCGCGCCAACTTTCATCTTTCAGCGAGGGCCGCCCGAGCACTCGGCCTGGCCGTCCATCACGTCTCGCCTCGGATCAATCCCGCGTCTAGAACATCTCGAGTTCGCTTGGGCCTTCATCGATCTCCGCGAGAAGAACGTCCATCGTGACTGCATCGGACTGGTCGTAGAACTCCGCCGGCGCCGCAACGAGCATTGCCTTGGCATGGTCAACCTCTCCATTTAGCCACGCCATCCAGCTCTCCGGCTCGATGTGGGCCTCGCCGCGCTTGTCCTGTTCCTCGAAGGGCAGTGGCTTGCGGGTCACGCGGTCTACCTCGGGTCGATGCAAACGACTCAGCAAGGGATGGTTGTTCACGTTGAACGTGAGCATCGCGTAGTTCGGAACGAGTTCGCCGGTCTGAGGGTCGGTCCACTCGGACCAGATGCCCGCCACCATCCACGGCAGCGGGTCAACGCGCTTCAGCTGCCACCATACACACTTGCCAGACTCCCAGTTGGGCTCTTGACGCCACGATGCCGCGATAAGGCAGCGGCGGCCGCCTTTCCAGGCATCGCGGAACGCCGGCGACGTTGCGACTGTCTCAACGCGTGCGTTGTTCTTCAGAAGCGGCTCGCGCACCGGCTTTCCGCCTGGCCTTTTCGAAGGGCGCTCTTTGTACTCGATGCGTTCTTTCTGCCCGGGTCGAATCATCCCCCACTGGCCCATGTGACCGACAAGGCCGCCTTCTCCATCGGCAGTAAGG
>FTCQ01000096.1_pt1 | contig 50403 bp, 44 predicted proteins | sample 1639821 | NCBI WGS metagenome assembly FTCQ01 (sample SAMEA3914869, study PRJEB12502) | metagenome | biome: forest; material: soil | place: USA | collected 2012-03-12 | depth 0.1 m | reverse complement strand
CTTGACGACAACACGGTCGTGCAACGGACGCAGCTTCATTTCATCTCCTTCAATGCATTCGCAATAAGACTCGCAGCGGGCAGACTCGACAGTGAGTGCCCGCTCGCTGAGATTTGGGCAGTGCTCCGGCGGCTTGGGCCGACGTCGCTAGCACTCGGGGTGGTTGAGTGCTAGCAAGCATTATAGGGACCGTGGGTGGCGATTCAAGAGGGGCGTGCGAGGTTGATGTCGCCAACGCTGTTGGGCGTCACTCAAGTCTGAACTTCCGTCATTGAACTCTGAACTCGCCGACCGGCCTCGCTCCTCACTCGGGTTGGGATCTTCGAGCGGTTCTCGGTGGTTGTCTGACGGCTGGCGGGAGCGGTTGCGCGACCGCCCGCGATGAATAGCGGACACGCCAGAAGGAGCGCAGATGGAGCATCTCCGGGCGCGCCATCGCGGCGTTAACCAAAAAATCGCCCACAGCGAAAATGGATTTTCGCTGTGGGCGAATTTTCAGTATGATGGCCACATGTTCAGTCGGAAGAAGAATCCAGTGATGTACCCCGCCCGTTAGGGCTGCGGAGGGGAAACCCTCCAAACGGTTTCCGGGCAGGCTCGTGCTGGCTCGGGGACGGCGGCCCTCGGCTGGACCGAGGGCCGCCAGTTGGTGGAGCAGGGAAAAAAGTCGTCCTCCTTTATTGGTTGTGTGCTGGACGCGTCGACATGGTGTCGGCGTGACAACCAAGGAGCTTTGTATGGAAAAAACCCATACCCCTGAACATGGACGATGGTCGATTGTTAAGTTTGCGAAGCGCGTCTGGGCTCGTGCCTGGTCGATGTTCCGCAATCCCTGGACATGGAGGATTGGATCGATTCTTTTTCGGCTGCTCGTTTGGGTCGCCAAGAAGTTCGACTGGTTCTGAGCCCGGGGGGCGATCGGCCCCTGCTTTTTCCTATACGAATATGCTTCACAAAGCCCTCCGTCATCTTCGGCGCTATCACCGGATCAAACAGCAGGATCTGGCACAGCAGTTGGGCATCTCAGCGTCGTACCTCAGCGAGATCGAATCGGGAGCGAAGGCTCATGCGATCACAGTTGATTTGCTGAACCGATATGCCAAGTTGTTCAATGTCCCAGTTTCCTCGTTGATGCTGTTCTCCGAGCAGTTGTCCTCGGGAAAGCGCAGTGAGAAGTTGCGCGTTGCTATGGCTGCCAAGTTGCTCAAGGTGCTGGATTGGATTGACCAGCATGCAGACGACCGCGAAGCAGCATAGGAAGCAGAAGCTGGCGCTGAAGCGAAAGCTGAGGCGCAATGAGGCGTCCCGGTACCCGCTGGAGCGATCTCCGTTGCATCGGGTCAATAGCATTCACACGTTAGCCAAACTTGTGGGCCTGTCGGTCGAAGACTTCCGAGCCGCAGCGCGTGAACCGACTTTCAACACCTTCGACACGGTGCCTGATGAAGGCAAGTCTCCTCGGCATGTTCAGGAGCCGACCCAGCTCTCGTTGACGCTGCACTATCACTTTACGCGTCTCTTAGACCGAATTCAGCGCCCGGACTTCTTGCATTCAGCGACCAAGCGGCGTTCGCACGTCACCAATGCTCAGGCTCACAGCGCAAAGGTTCCGATCTTCTGCACTGACATCTCCAAGTTCTACGAGAACACCACTCAAGCGCATGTGAAGTCGTTCTTGCTGGATCTGGAGTGGGCACCCGATTTGGCACGCATGATGTCTTTTGCGCTTTGCGCCGATGGCCACTTACCAACGGGCAGTGCGGTGAGTCCCATCCTTTCATACTTCGCGCATCGCCATGCATTCGACGAGATCGCGACGCTCTGCCGGGGCGCGGGCGTCACGATGACTTTGTACGTTGATGACGTCACGATTTCGGGCGCACACGCTACTAAGACGCTGCTGTATCGCATCAAAGAGATCTTGACGCGCCGCGGTTTGAAGACGCACAAAGAGCGTTGGTCGCAGTCTGGGACTATGGTTGTGACAGGGGCTGTTCCATCGCCAGGCGGACTTCGACTCCGCAACAAGCATCGACTGAGCTTGATGAACCTGATAGAGCGATTCCGCCGCGGAGATTTCTCGATTGAAAGAAAGATCGCGGGAAAGATCGCGTCAGCTTCCAACGTTGACCGAAGCGGCGCGGTTGTCTTTAGGGCGAGATTCGCCGCGGCGCGCAGCGAAGCCGGAACGAGCATCTCGCTGAGCTCTGAAGGCAAAATCAAAGACTAGTACGCACTCTGGCCGACCCGGCGCAGCCAGCTCGGTCAAACTGTACGCGACAAATCGGGTTGCTCGTGCCTAAGTAGCGCACCCTCGTTCCTGCGATGCAGGAGAATAACCCGACCCAACCACTAGCGCGTCGCCAGGACAGCGTCAAGTTCTTGGCCAGCCGCCACGATAAAGTACCTCATCAGATTGCATACACTTCTCGTGAAAGGCAACGCTTCGCGTCGCGCATGGGTCTTACCATTAAAGTCAAACTCGTCGAACCTTGGCGCGGACTCGTCGTCGGTCACGTAGTCAAACACGATGTAGTGCTTCGTCTTGATGACAGCTCGATGCTTTGAGCTATTGACCAGGGCATCAAGGTATTTGAAGTCGGCGTTCGCTCGCAGTTGTTTTAGTTGGGAGCACAGTGTGGCTAGTTCTGGTCGCTTGGAAAGCAATGGCTCAACATTTCTCCAAGTCACGCCTTTTGGCTCCAGCAGTGGATCCGCTTCCCCGATGAACAGGGCGTAGTAGGCGCCGAACATGAAGAGGTCGAAGATCGCGTGCGCGTTCTGCAGGCATGCCACGACGTTGGCTGCGGATGCGATGCTCTCCTCGGGGTGCTCGACCTGATACACCATCTTGGCTCTCGCAGGAGATGCTGAACTCCTGATGCGACTTTTGCGGAGTTTATGCAATCGCTCCGCTTCGAAATGATGATAGGCGGCATATTCCGCCCTGGACTTCGTCGAATACAGCGCTTCATCGATGCGAGACAGTGTCACATCCACTTCTCTTCGGCGCGCATCACTCAGCCCTGGATAGTCGAGCCTGGTCTTGACCAGGTTCGCCGGGTTGTCGAGGTTCCAGGTTGTGCCAGTCTTGGCGGATTCCTTTAATGACAAGACTTCCTCCATCTGGTTGCATTAGACGATCGGGGCTACGAGCCTCCCGCGTGAAGCCGCGCAGCGGAGATTGCGGCCACCTGGCGTCAGGACTGGATTACCAGCGAGAGCGGTAACGAACGGCGTCCAGGTCGACGACGGCTTTCGCTGTTTTGCTGCCTCTCGGCGCACGGCGCAATCCGTCAGCACCTAAGGCCGCTGGACGGAGCGGCAAATCCCACCGTCGCTTCTGGGTTCTCTAACCTACGCCCTCACTTGGACGATTCTGCACGCCCTTCGCAGCGAAACCTCATCTTCTCGATGGCATCTTCCAAGTCGTGAGGTACTTGCAATAGCGTCGTCGACGCTGTCACCGTATTCTTCCAAAAGGCTTGGCAGATGACCTCGCCTTCGCGCTCGAACCAGTGGGTCGCACCAGGGAGCAGCGAGAACGGAAACGGCCGCTCGGCGAGCGGGTTGTGGAAGATCTCGAGTTCCTGGCACCATGCCTCACCTCCGGGCCACAGGGCCGCGTAGTCTTCGGATGCGATGTCCAGAGAGAATTCAATCGGCTTGAGCGCCCCGGGCGTGCGGTCGTAGATAGTCCCCGTTCGAATCATCCTGATGCCAGGAAACGCAAAGCCGGCCAACAGCCCCATCCGGTTGAATTTGGCCATCGTGCCAGCATTGCTGAAAATAACCGCGGATAGAGACCTCATCTCCGGATTGAGAAACAAGCCCGCCGGGATGCCGGCGTTGCCTCGCAAGCGCTCGATGGGTTCACTATCCGCGTACGGACCGTCCTGCCCTTCTCGAACGACAGCCAGTTTTCCGTAGAGGTAAGTCGGAAGCGCCTCGCGACTCCATACCATCGCGCTCTGGCCGTGAAAGTCTGCGATCGCGAGTGCGAAGGGAAAATCCTTTACGTGCGGCAAGTCTTGATATGCCCTCTGCAGCTTGCTGTGCAGAGTTTTTGCAAACCGTTCAGCGGGTGCTCCAGCCATGCGTTCGGCCCTGTCCTCTGGCGCATGTCTGACAGGCTCACCCAGCGCCCCGTGACTCGGATTGCTAGCCGTCACCGCCTCGATGTATGCCTGCGCTCCTTCTCGTTCGATGAGAAAGTCTGGAGACACAACGTCTTGCGAGACCTTAGCGCCTTGCTCCTTGAAGCAAGCGAACAGGTACAGCTCCCAGAGCCGTGCGTCGAAGTTCGACGTCTGCATGTCGCTGACAAAGTTCCTATCCGGGTTCGGCATTGCCAGATAGGTCTCACCCAAAACACGCATTGCCGCGTAGTGTGACCCCTTGCATACCAAAAGCCGAAATATGTCCGAAGGTGTGCGATCGTCGAACTCAAGGAACCGCGGACGTCGCCGATCGCCGGGTCGAAGAGGCTCGAGCGGCGTGCCGATCTTGAAGGCCTTGACCATCTGGTCGAAAGCGTCCTCAGCCGTGACCAGTCCTGCCTTGCCCCCGGTTTCAACGAAGCGAAAATCCACGCGGCGTCGCATCACGAAGAACTGATACCCGCAGCTCGATGAATGGAGCACGGCCCCAAACGCGTCATCGCGGGGCGTCTTCCACGCTGACACTACATCGCAACCATCCTCGAAGTTCGGGCCTTGCGGTAGCGAGAGCCCGTACAGGCCAAACTCCCGCGGAGCCAGAGGTAAGAGTGCGTCCATTGTCTGTACTCTAGTTCTACGCACGAACTGATCATGGATTTACTTGCCGTATGTGCCAGGATTCGAGACGACAGGCCGACCGATTGAATTGGCGACATCGCCATGCACGCACCGACGTTCCCGGAACAGCATCGAGCTCCGCTGTGTATGGCTTGATGCCCGAGCGCGGCGCTTCGCGCCTCGATTTTCTTTTACGCCGCGCCCTTCATCAGAATGGGAAAATCGCGCCCCGGCCCAACGCGCTGGATCAACGAAATCAGCTCAAAACGCTTGTCGGGGGGCAGTAATGGTACCGGAGAACGTCAGTCTGTATCTCGGCGCGCCCATCGATCAGGAGTCCGAACGAGAGGTGCTTCGGCGCCTGCTGACAATGCTCGAGGAGGTGAATGAACCCGCCACGGTCCTCGCCAACTTTCACGTCGGCGGCCGACAACTCGATCTCGTGATTGGCTTGCCCGCCCTTAGCCTAGTGCTTGAGGTCAAAGGCACTTCACTGCCCTTGAGTGGAACGTCGAACGGCGAGTGGTCCGTCACGACGCGCTGCGGCAGCTCAAGGCCCGCGCGCAACGCCTACCGCCAGGCTCTAGACGCTAAGAACGCTTTGGCGGACGAAATGCGCAGGCTCGGCGGTCGCTTGAAAGACTATCCCAACGCCTGTGTGGTCTTCACGCCAAGCGCGCCGCCCGGATCAAGCCTTCCACCTAGCGACCACAAGGTAGCGCTTGGGAGCGTCACGGAGCTGGACACCCAACTGCGCGGTACTTCGAGCTTACGCCTGGACGAGACTCAGTGGCGTCATCTTGCTGAAGTCCTTGGCCTGCGACAGGTGAACTCGTTCGAGGCCGCATTCGATCCACAGTTGATCGACGCACAACACATCGTGGAGCGGTACCGGGAGGCCTTCGTCGCGACCTATGGCCCACTGGCCCGCCGGCATGTTCCGGATACATATCGCTTGGGGAGCGAGTATGTCGATGTCGCCCGGCTGCACGACTCGCTCAAAACTCTGAAGCACGACCTCCTGATAAGAGGCCCGTCCGGCTGCGGCAAGAGCCTGCTTTCGTATGCGCTGGCGCATCGACTTGCGACGTCCGGCGTTGTGCCCTTGGTTATCGACGGCAAATCGTTTGACGGTCGACTGGGCCCATCGCTTGAGCAAGAGGCGACCGTGCTGGACGTTCCATCTGCCTCAAGGCTTCTGCGCGCCGCCAGACTTCTGTCGCTGCCGATAGCCTTTGTTGCGGACGGGTACAACGAGTGTGCGGCGCCAATGCGGTCTCGGTTGACACGAACGTTGCGCGCAGCCTCGGTTCGGTACGACGCCATCGTCGTCGTCAGCTCGAGTCTGGACGTCGAGCGAGGTGATCTTCTAAACCTTCACCACGTCGAGGTCACGGCGCCATCAGCCTCTTTGAAAGCTCGGATCGCGGGCGTTGATGTCACTGTGGATGCGCAACTAGCGCCCTTGCTCGAAACGGTAACCACAGGGTTCGAGGCAGCGCTCGTCGGGCAGGTTGGTCGCGAGTTGTCCCCAGCGTCGAGTAGATTTGCAATTCTGGACTACTTCGTGCGCCGCAAATTTGGTGATGACGCTCGCGAAGCCGTTCAGTTGCTCTGCGCCGTCGCTGGTTGGTTGACCGAGCGCGTTGCCTTCACGCTCTCCGTGCGAGACCTGGACCGGCTCATGTCGGAGAAGCAACAGCTCCGTAGTGCCCTCGCGATCGTTCAACGACATGGCATCCTTTCCGTTCGGAGCGACCGGGTTAGCTTCGACCATGAGATGTACTTGAACGCCTTCTCTGCGGAGGCGATTCTTCGAAAACTATCGGGAAACGTACGGGGCCTCGCTGAGACACTTTCTTCGCCTCGCTTCGCGGCGATGAGAGTGCCGCTGATTGGCGCCATCGACGATGAATCGCTCGTCCTCGAGCTGCTCAGTGCAACAGCGGACACCGATCTCCTCAAGGCGTGCCTGCGAGGAGAGTGCGGATCCACTGCAAAGCAGTTCATGCTCTCGCAGCTCGATGACATCTCGGACAGACTCAGGGCGGAGGCCGAACTCCTGCGATTCGAAGTCACCGCTGACGGTGTATGGAACGTGGAAATTGCTGCGGGTTGTCAGGCTGTCTTGACATCGCACGATACTGCGATGCTCTCGATCTTCGCGCTAGAACTTGCACAAGGCAGACGAGTACTCGAGTACCTGCGGGTCATGACGAAACTCGATCAGACGCTAGACGACGAATTCAGACGGCTACGCCCGATCGCGCGCGAGAAGAAGGTTGCGATCCGCACGGGCATGTTTGCGGTTGTGCATATGTTTCCGCACAACAGGACAGGTGTCACCCAACCAGGCCTGATGCTTCACAGTGGCGGTTTCACCTTCGAGCCCAATCTAGACACGATTCCCTTTCAACTGTTGAAAGACACCTGGCCGCTAGCATCATCGAACAGCGAGTTCTATCTGTTGCTTGCGCTCACGCACAGACGCGACACCGAACGCGCGGACTTTCTGCCCTATGTGTTGCCGCTTCTGGAATTGGAGCGCTGGAAGGCACTTCCCTATCACCTCCAACTGGATCTCCTGAGATTCGTGCATTTTTCGCCGGACGTCGCAGACGAGATGCGCGCACCGCTAGTTGAAGTACTTGAGAAGCTGCTGCCGAATTTGCATCCGTTTCTGACGCAAGACGTGTTCGAAATCCTTTCACGGTTTGGAGCACTCGGCGAAGAGGAGCGTGAACAGTTCGACAGCCTTCAGCACGAAGTGGAGCGGGTGCTTGATGAGCCTCTCTCCGCCGTCAATCAAGCCCATGCCTGGAGCATCTACAACGCCCAGTTCGATCATCCCTTCTCCGGCAACTACTGCCAAATACTAGAAGGTCTGAACGAAGATCAACGTCTAACACTATTCCAGATGGCGAGCCTCGGCGCAGAGAATGCATACTCATTCTTTCTGAGCACACTGATCGATCAGCTCGGGCAGTCGGGGGATGTCCGGATGGCCGCAGCAGTCACCAGATGGACCGCGTTGCCTTCAAGGACTGCCGCGATGCCACAGAACGAGGTTGAGACATACATATGCGCATACGTTGCATTGGGCAAGCTTGGGGTAGATTTGCCGAGCGAGGCAACTCGACTGGATCGCGGGGACTTCGAGGATGCGCTGACGGCCTGCGGTCTGCTCTACTTCTGGCTTGAACGGCACGGCTCAAAGAGCGCCTTGAGCAATCCCGACGCTTCCGCTGCCATGAAAGTGCTACTAAAACCTGGAAGCAATGTCGCGGCAGGGATGCTCTATGAACTGATGCACTCGCTACACGGAAGGGACGGTCGAGGCCGCGCGCTGATTGATGCATTTCCGTGCGAAGCGCTAACGATCTGCCGTCGCGCTCTTGCGAGACGTGGCGAGCAGGTTGGCTACTTTGCACACAGTGCGTTCTACGATTCCGCCGCAATCTGCAATCTGGCAATTGCCGTTGTCGAGAGATTCGGTACTCGCTTGGATTTGGTGTTGCTTCGAACCTTGGTCAACGACTCAGGGCTGACTCAAGCGGCCCTGACCGCAATCAAGGCAATCGAGCAACGCGCCGAGATCAACTAAAAACCACGTAAACAACGCGCGACACGCTGAGACGCTTGCGTCGTCTTCTGAAATTGACGTTTTCGGCACTGTCCAAGTCCAGAAACGCGTACTTGAAAGCCAAGAGGCCGCGGCGCGGATCGACCCTTGCATATCGACTGGTCCGGCGTCACTTCACTTCCTCTTACCAGCCTGGAAGCGCTTGTTGTGACGGGCCTTGCTAGCGGCTTTCTGCGCAACAGCCGACTTAATTTCTTGCAATTCCTTCCGCAACGTATCAATCTCGGCTTGCTTCTCCTGTTCGACCTTTTGCAAGGCGAGCTGGGCTGGATTCAAGCGTGTCTTCGCAAGCACGCGACTGGACAAGTTCAATGGGTTTGAGAAGCGCCCACCTTCAATGAATGTGATCTGGTCGTAGTAGTCATCCAGCGCTACGAAGACGCCATTCGCCTTCGTCCACTTCTTCAGCGCCCACCTGCAATGCGTCTGCCAGCTCAAAACCTCTACGCCCCAGCCGTCTGCGTGCATTCCTTCTAGATCAGCATGGAAGCCGACACCGTCTTCGTACCCTGCGCCATCACCCGTCAAGAGAACGGCAATCTGCGGTTCGGTGTTTTTGCGGAGGGCGCGGAGCATGTGCACCTGAAGGCACTGATCCACTCCTTGCTCACCGCCGGAGAACTCTCCGCGCTCAAAGAGTTCAGGCTTCACCCCGGAGGCCCTTTCAAGCTGCTTCCAGACCGCGTCCTCGTCGGGAGGCACGGAACCGACGACAAACGCGCTGCCAAGAGGTCTGCCCGCGATGGCTAAGTTGATGAGGTGGTCAAACTGCAATCGTAGGTTGTGTCGCGAACCCGGGCCGTCATGGTTTTTCGCTTCATCCTGCGCGGAGATGAAGATGTTGGAGTTGTCCATGAAGATGTGAACTTTGGGTTCGGACATGGCGGCTTGCACGTAGAGTGGGTCGCCTCAGCATACTCGACACTGCAGCGGAAGATAGCGTCTAACCTCGCCGGAATCGCAGGTAGTACAACGCCTCACGCCGGACCTCATGCCAGCGTCAGAGCGATGCGGGCAAACTGATGGGTTCGACTTGGTAGCCTCGCTCTCTCAGCATGGCGACAAGGCCTTGCGGGCCTGGAATGTGCATGGCGCCCACGTCAATGATTGAGCCACCTTCATCAAGCAATGGCGGCAAGACAGTCATCCACTGCAAATTGCGTTCGACGACCATAGGCTGGTACGCGATCCGCGCGTTTTGAGGTGATCCGTACGAAGCCGCCCAGAGGCGAGCCACGGTGTCAAAGTCGCCCGAGTTGAACGCTTGTACTATGGGCTGCAGCACGGCGTCGACGTCGCGGTCGAGAATCCAGCGGAATGCCTCCTCTTGAACTCGAGCCGGTATTTTGAGGCGCTGTTGTTCGACCCATTCGTCGTCTTCGAGGGCTACCAACGGTACGCCGCGTTCGAGCGCGGCCACGGCAAGTACCACATCGCGAGACGGCCGACCGGCCATTGCGCACGAGGCGTATGCGTACATGTTGGCAACTTGCACGGAACTTCGATACAGCGCCGCTTCTGCCTCCGCTGGTGTGCGTCCTGCGCAACGAGCCCGGTTGTCGTAGGTTCGGCGTTCGGCTGGTGTCATCGCAGCGGCCCACGACGCAAGCCTCGTACCACTTTCAGTACTTCTATCGACAGTTCCCGTTCCCGCATGCTCAATTACGAGTTTCGACGCCGCTGCGACGATGGCGCCCGGGGGCTGGACGATGCCCAAGGCGGGTACGTGGATGCTTGGAATGAGAAGGCTGCGGTGCCCGTCGACATCCGAGATTACAAACGCGTGAAGGACGGGCTCAGCCCCAAAAGAGGACACCTGGGCGGCGGCTAGCGTCGCCAGTACAAGCAATTGACGCAGCATGTCTGGGATACGTAAGCGGGAGAGTTGAGCATTCTTGACAAAAGAATGTTAACGCGTCTTAGCTTGACGGCGGTCTTCCGCGACGCTTTGCGGGAGTCAAGGTGGTCTCGAAGGATCACCTAGAGTACGGATCCGAGTTCAACGCACAACGGCTAGTCAGCTTTGCGCTTTCGAGGCAGGCGCAAATAGTCTGTGATGAAGTCCATCGAGTTTTCGGTCCAATGGGCTGGATCTGCAATTGGTGCGTGCAGGGACAGCCCAACTTCAAATCCAAATCGACCATCGAGCGCCATTCGAAGCGCTCGTTCTTCCTCTTGCGCGCTGTCGCCCGCGACGCCCAGCAGGCGCAAGCGATTGATGAGGCGGGACATCCAGGTTACGCGTCGAGTGATGTCATTGCCTAAGCCTTCCCCGGTCTCCCAAATCCATTCTTCATAGAACCGGTACATCTCCTCGGCGATTCCGAAGCGACGAAGTGTCGGGAAAAGCAAGATCAGGTACCGCTTTGTCGCATGCCGGGCGGTCTTGGCGGCCGCGGCGAGGCCTGCCCTCCCTGCTCTCATGGATATGAGCGTGGACAAGGCGAGCGGGTCGAGTCCGACCCGGCGCTCCATGCTATGGAAATCTCGCTGACTTGGAACTGGGATCGACAAACGCTTGAGCGGGACTTTGGCGCGAGGAGCTTTGAGCGCCGCGACGCGGGTCGCCGGCGAAAGGCGGTCTAACAGGCGGTTCATGCTTGCTGATCCGAAGCCTTCGTCCGCTAGGACGTCCCACAGCGGATGGTGAAAGACGGCCTTTGATCCCTCCCCGGTGTACCCGCCAACGCGAAGGCCCTCCACCTTGTCTACCAATGCTGCTCTGGGCGTCCGCGAGCCCTTTGCATAGTGGCGCCACTTGTTCGGCCAGCTCCGTTCGCCACTGTCTTCATTCATCCACCGGAGGTCGGGCTCGACGATGCAGCCCAACGCATGAACGTTGGGCTGCCCGGTGCGTTGCAGGCAGTCATTCAACCAGTAGCGAACGCGTACGCGCTTGAGGTCTCGCCTGAATTCCCGGTCGAAGTTCGCGTCCTCGCTGGCCCCATCCTCGATCTCTCGCTCATTGGACATGGATTGGTAGAAACGCTAGGTCGCATTGATGGCGGCCGAAATCTTCTAAAAATCAGTAAGTTGGCCGCGACATGTTTAGCGATGCTTGAAATTTTTCTCTCGCAAAGTGACCACATTGGCCAGCGGCGCGCGACCGCATTTTCAAACCGCAGAGCGACTTTTATCATCGGAAGATCCCCAACAGAGGCTGACTTCGATTGAACTGGCATGACACAGACTGACCAGCTCTCGACGGAACTTGAAGACGATCTCGTCCGCCGGTACGGCGTCCTGCTGACTTCGAGCGATCTGTTGTCGGTCTTGGGCTACCGGTCGACAGATGCGTTCCAGCAAGCCATGGCGAGGGGCGTGATCCCCATACCGCTGTTCGAAATCGAGAGGCGCCGAGGCCGATTCGCGCTGGCCAAGGATGTAGCGCGCTGGCTGGTGCAGCAGCGGGCGCGAGCGTTTCCGCTCGGCGCAGCTGAGCCGTGACATGACCAATAGCACGGCCGGCATCGCCAAGTTCGCTGCCTTGCGGGGCATCAAGGACAAGGAGATCACCATGTAGAAAAGAAAACGCCGAACAACCCTTGCGGATTGCTCGGCGAGTCCTGCGACAGCAATGCTGGCGACTTGAGACATCCCCAGTATCACGCCCGCGCAGCCTCCCCGTCAAGACCCGCCACCCCGGTTTGGCACCCGGGGCAGACCTTTCATTGTCTTGATGGAGAGCAGCGATGAAGCCTGCGCGCCAAGTAGTCAAGCCGACGACCTACCGGTCGGTCGGCATCGTCAACGCCAGCTGGGTGCAGCCCGAAGGCATTCCCCACGAGTCCGAGCTCGAGGCGGCCTTCGTTCGGCACGCGATCCTGTGCTCGGCCGTTTCTCGGATTCATTCCCAGCCGTTCAAGTTGGAATGGGTTGCGGAGGACGGCAGCGGCGGCGACTACGTACCGGACTACCTGGTCACCTTGTCCGACCGATCCAAGGTCGTGGTCGAAGTTCGGCCCACCCGGTTCGTTGGCAAGGACCGCGTCAAGTTCCAGGCGGCGGCAACGCAGCTTGCGAACAAGGGACTCGCCTACTTTGTGGTCACTGACCATCAGCTCACTCGCGCCAAGCAGCGCGCTGGGCGGCTGATTTTGCGCAGCGCACGAGGCGAAATGCCTGACGACCTCGCGGACCGAGCCGTCAGTGTGATTCGCGACTCAGGTCGCGGCGGCTTGACGCTGGAAAGCGCCCTGGCGACTGGCATACCGATCGCCGTTTGGCATTTCCTCGTGGGTCGCCGACGATTGGTCGCGGACGCGGGTGTCGATCTGCAGGCCTCCTCAAGACTCTTTGATGTCCAGAACTGGCCAGGAGTCAATGAGCATGAGCATTTACAGTTTGAGCGTTGGTTTGGTTGTCAGGCGTGGCGACCGGACTCTGGAATTTGAACGTCGCCTCGAAGACGGCACCATCGTCTTCATTGATCAACTCGATCATGCGCCGGAGCGGTTCGCGATCGGGACGCTGACCCGCCAGATCGCCGAGGGTCGTTTGCAGATTGTCCGCGGCGATCGCGGGGATCCGAAGCACGCCGATACCCTCGCCAGTCGGGTGTGCGACATCGCGAGCCTCGACGAGAAGTACGTGCGAGAGCTTGCAGGTCGCCTGTCAATGATCAACGCGCTCAAGCGCCGAGGCTTGAGGCGGGGCATGCGGCGTGCAATTGCGCAGGCGCTGCCGAAGGTCGCGAGCAGTCTCGAACTCGTGCGGCCACCATCGGCGTCGGCCGTGATGGAGTGGTGGCGAAATCTCGATGCCGCCGAGGGCAACACGCATGGCGTCGTCAACCGGAACGCGGTCAAGACGCAGCCGCGGCGGCTGATTCCGGAGGTCGAGGCGATCATCAAGAAGACCGTGCGATTGGAATATTGCACGCGCGAGCGCCGATCCATGGCGAGTGTGCACGCGAGCGTGATGCGTCAACTCGAGGGCCTCGCTCACGGTGGCGCGTTGCCCGCTGACTCTGCGACGGTCAGCCTTTCCACCTTGGAGAGGCGGGTCAAGGACATCGATGGATACGCGCTGGATGCCTCCCGATACGGGACTGCGTTCGCCCAGCGAAAGTGGCGCGAATCGCGTCGGGGCGTGGACGCGACTCGAGCGCTGGAGCGCTTCGAGATCGATCACACGCTGCTGGACATCGTCGTGGTCTGCGACAAGACGGGACTACCGCTGGGGCGGCCCACGATCACAGTTGTGGTCGATGCTTATTCTGGCTACGTCTGCGGATTCTTCATCAGTTTCTGGGGTACCGGCCTGGCACCGACGATGTCCGCGTTGAAGCAGGCCATCCGGCCCAAGGACCAATACATCACTGAGGAGTTCGGCCTTGAGAGCGCCTGGTTGGGCTACGGCATTTGCGAGCTGCTTGTCGTCGACAACGGGCTGGAATTTCACTCGCTCCAATTCTTGAGGGCGCTGACGCTGCTCAACACAGATGTCCGCTTCTGCGCTGTGCGCCAGCCGTGGCTGAAGCCGGTCGTCGAGCGAACGATGCGTTCCGTCAACAGCTATCTGCCAGCCCGTGGCAAGGTGGAGCGTCGCATCGACAACTACCTGCCGATCAACCCGGATGAGTCGGCCGCGGTTCCGTTCAGCGGCTTGTGTCAGGGGCTTTTGAAGGCCTTCGTTGACGTGCACGCCTTCGAAATCAACGAGCGCAAGCTGGCACGCCCCTACGATTTGTTCGAGGACAGCTTCCGGAGCATCCCACCGCCCAACTTGACGCCGGATCTCGATCGCCTCGACATCATCGTCGCACCCAGCAAGGAGATGACCGTAAGCGGCGAGGGCGTTGTGAGCGGCTACCTCCGCTACAACAGCGACGAACTCCAAGCACTTCGGCGGCGGATCGGAACGAAGTTCCGTGCGCTCATCAAGACGCCGCACGAAAACATCGGCACGGTGCACGTGCTGGACCCGTTGTCCAAGTGTTGGCTCCCGGTCCCAAGCTGTTGCCCCGAATACACGGAGGGCCTCTCAATTGTTCAGCACAAGGCTGTGCGCTCGTTCCGCCGCGAACAGCTGAAGGCCAGCGACGCGATGACGGTGCTTTTGCGGCGCAAGGCCGAACTCGCTGATTTCTGGGCCAGCCAGGTGCCCAAGCGCCGCAAGCGTGCGAGCACCCTCGTGCAACGCTGCGTCGGGCTCACCTCCACGCAGGTGTTAGCCAGCGTCTCAGGAGCACCTCCAGCGACGGGCTTGCCCGCGCTGCCAGTCGTTGCCGACGTCGAACTCATTGTTCCGAAGGCGTCGATCGCGTCATTTGGATCCTTCATTCTGGACTGAGGAGCAGATATGCCTACTGACAGCCGTACCTATCTTGCCTGCACCGAGCTCGAGAACTGCGTGGTCCTACACCCGAGATTCAACGAAGCGCTCGAGGGGCTGGCTCGCCTCGTCAACCAAACCGAGTTCAGCGGGTTGCCATTCGGGGCGACGATCATCGGGGAATCGGGCTCGGGCAAGACGACGTTGATGAAGGTACTTCTGAAGCGCATTCCGACGCTGGACCTGCTAGGTGAGCAGGCGACCGCCTTTGGCGTCTCAGCGCAGAGCTGCCCCACGATCGGCGATCTCATGATTAAGCTGGCACGCCAGCTCGGATTCCCGGTGGCGTTGCGAGGAAACCGGATCAGCGACATGTCGCTGAATCTGTTCGCCGCGCTGCGCGAGCGTCGCGCACGGGCTCTGTTCATCCAGGACTTCCAGCACCTGTATCGCGGCTCGCGAGACAAGTCGGCGGCCATCATCACAGACTGGCTCAAGCAGTTGGTCGAGGAGACGGGCGTCGTGCTCGCGATGTTCGCAACCCCAGAGTTAGGCGATCTCGGACTGATTTGCCAGCAGCTTCAAACCCGAGCCCCTGCGCGCTATCGCCTCGGCCCCTTCGTCCGCAACGAGGTGTGGGTCGAGTTTCTCCGCGGTGTCGCTGGACGCTGCAAGACCATTGACTGGTCCCCGTTGCATGAACGCTTTGAACGGGAGCTCTTCATGGCCACCAATGGCCTGCCGCGCGCATTGATCCAACTGCTGTCGCTGGCTGCAGTCTCCGCGATTGAACGGGGGAACCTTGCAGTGGATGCCGCCGATCTGTCGGTGGCCTATCGAGCACTGCTTGGCAAGGATACCGATGGCGTGGATCCGTTTGGTGGGTGGCGCCAATGATGCCCGCCCGAGTTCCTGTTTCCGGGAATCCCCTCCCGGACGAGTCTCTGCATGGGTTCGTGCTGCGCATGGCCGGACGCAACAGCATGGCAGGCTTGAAGTGGATCCTGGATCAGCTGGGTCGCCGTTCGATCGCCCAGCTGGGCGAGGCGGACGAGCGCAGGATCGCGTACATCTTCGGGGCCGACGCGCGCGCGGTGGAAGACCTCGTCGTTCCAGGGCGGTGGATCGACGGTGTGCACGTGCACTGGGTTCGAGGCCAGGAGGTAACCCGACCCTACCTGCTGAGGGCCGCGCGGCCGCAATGGTGCCCGCGCTGCTTGGCGGAATTTGGCTACGCTCGTATTGCATGGTCGTTCCAGCTGGTCACCGCGTGTCACGTCCACGGCGTCGCGCTGCTTGAGCGCTGTCCCAACTGCTCGAGGCCGCTGCGCTGGCAGAGACGGTCGCTGCTGGCCTGTAACTGCGGCGCGAGCTTGCAGGATGCGGTTTGCGAGCCTGCCGGTGGCGCCGAGCTTTCGGTCGCCTGCTGGATCAGCGGTCGTTTGGGTTCCGCTTCCGCCAATGACCGTCACATCGCGTCATGGACGAAGTTGCTCGAAGATCTCTCGTTGGATGGAGGCATGCGCCTCATCTATGCGGCAGGTCTGCAGCGGGATGCGGGGCATCGTGTGGGACCTGGCGAAGCCCGGGCGGGCCTGACGACCTTGGAATGCCGACTGGCTTGCCAACGGGCGTCCGAAAGGCTCGGGCGTCTGGTGTCGAACCCGTCCGATGAGGATCGCGGCCACCTTCGGCAACTGATCCACATTCCTGCACTCCTCGCGCTGAGCCTGGACGGAGTAACCGCAATCGATCGACAACTGGCGCGCTCCACATTGGAAGTCGGGCTGCAGGTAGCTCCAGTCCTGGGCCGGTTTGCGAGTCGCAGCCACAACGCGCAGCTCGCGCTTCCGGGAGTCTGATGTGACACCGACCTCGTCCAGACTCTACGGCGTCCTTCGGCCGATTCCCGCCGAGTCGCCGACATCCTGGGTTCAGCGGATCTGCCAACAATACGATTTGACCTACTCGAGGTTTCTCGCCTGCATCGGGAAGAGCCCTGCCCAGGACATCGACTTGGCGTTGCAACCCAAGGACTACCTGGCGCTCTCGACGATGTGTGGCATTGAACTCGCCGCCTTCGATTGGATGCGGCAAAGCCTGGGACGCTGTGCGTGGATGCGTGAACTGCAGGAGCTCCTGCGGTACCGAGGGAAGCTCTTGCCCTCATACCGATTTTGCTCGCTGTGCTGGCGCACGGACAGTGTCCCCTTTCTGCGCCTGGAGTGGCGATTTGCTCGGTGGACGATATGCCCGACCCACCGTGTCCCGATGAGCGAATGCTGCCCCACTTGTCGTGAGCCGCTCCAAATGCAACGTGCCGTGTTGGGAGGCAGCAGCAGAGTCGTCAACTCCTTGGCGAGCTGCTATTGCTGTGGGGCCGACATGCGCCTGTATGTGCCGCCGAAATTTTCGCCCGACCCTGTCGACAAGTTAGCGCAGATCATCAACACACAGCGGTCGATCGTCTCCGCGGTCGTGCACGGCTACTTCCACATCGATTGCTTCGGAGAGCGCGCTCTTCCTGTCAAGAGATTGCCGCCCTGGGTGAGGCACGGAGTCTTGGAGGGTGTCCCCTGTGACGGGCTCATCGCATTGAGCCCGGTCAGGTTCGAGAAGCTTGGTGCCGAGAGTCGGCGATTGGAAGGGCGGATGGATAGGCTTCTCGAGCGTCGATCCTGTGCCTCGTCGCCGTTTGACGAACGGATCAGGGCGTCTCGGCGCCTGCGGGCCACCGGACTGGTCTTCAAACAGGAACGACGACGCGGCCGAAAAATGCGTCCGGAACCTTTCAGCCAGGATCCATCAATGACGACACCTTCTCAGCGAACTCAGGCTCTTTCAATGGGAATGGAATTGCTCGCTGGCCTGCCCGCTCATCCCGACGTCGCGAGTGACGTGCAGTCGAGGGCGCTGGCAATTCTTGAGGGATATCCCACATCAACTGCGATCAACGAATGGTTGACCAACGGTCTGCAAAGTCTTCCTCAGGGCGCCGCAGCAGCGATCGACGCGGCTTCGTCGCTATTTCTCGAACTGCGTTGGCGTGCCTTCTTGAATGTGGATCTTCAGCATCAGCTCGACGCAGTCCTAAGCCACTTTCCTCCGGTAGGGACTGCCGCCAACGCAGCGAGTCTTGGATTCTTCGGGGGCATTGGTGAGTGGCTTGCGCAGGGGCCTACGTGCTGAAAACCTGGTTCAATATCTTAGCGACGAGTTCGAACGTCCCCAGCACGGCCGGTGTCAAATGCGAGCTTCCGTGTGCGTGCATGTTGCGATGCATGTGAAGCGTGTTCAAGAGAATGGCGACGAGGTCCCAATCGAGATCTTCTGGACTCACGACGGCATCTGCATCGTCGAACTCCAGCTCGCTCAGGCCCTCGTCGATCATCCTCTGCAGATTCTCGAAGCGATGGCGCTCGATGGCGCGTTGCGCTCCAGAGTTGTGCCATCGCGCGAAGCCTTCATTGCGGATCAGGCCGAGCTTGACGGCCTCGACCAGCAGGGGCGCTAGTGTCGGCGGCCGTTTCGACTTCTGACCGGAGGTCGGCGCCTGTGTCCCTTGGAGGCGCTCGCGCAGGCCGAACTCCAAAGTGGTCAGCGCGAGCGACTCGGCAACCGGATAGAAACGGTAGACGTGCCAGGCGTAAAGAAAGAGATTCTTGGCCGTCTCAAACTGGATCGCCACCGGTGCTGGCACGAAGGGTGACAACTGGAAATGCGCTATCCGCTGATGCTGCCGTCGGAGAGAAAGCTCGACTTCGGAATCAGTTGCATCGCTTCGGGGATCGGGCGCCGAAACCATGTGTGGTTCACGAAGCGCATCGGCCGGCCGAATGGGTTCTCGAACGGGCATAGGTGAACTACCGATGTGGTTCATGTAGGTCCGCCAGTGTAGTGACGGGACCGGCTTGGCTCCGCGGCGTTTGCCATGCCGTCGGACGCCCCGCGCGCTATGCTTTGGTCCTGGAGGTGTGGAATGAAACGCTGGCTGAAAGCTCAGTTTGTTGATGTCGAGCATGCGCGGCGCGCCGTGATGACGTTCGCGGCGGTGATTGGCACTCTGGGGTTCTGCGTGACGATGGGGGCCTTGCTGCTGGGGCGATGGCTTCGTCCCTGACGTGGGGGAGCCTGGGACTCGAGCTCGTTGGCGGAGAGTTCAGCGGTCGTTGGCGTTCGAAGCGCGGGCCTGCCTTTGCTCGGTCTCGTTTCGCCGCGCCAGGCTCATGGCGCGGTATTCCGAGTGAATGCCCCTTACCGCGCCGACAAGTGGCGCGAAGTACATCCGCGGCGCCTCGGCAGCGCTTTGCGGATCTCTGCCAAAAGAGCTTGCGAGAGGTGCTTCATGCCGATTCCTTGCGGACCTTTCAAGCCAAGGAACCAAGCTACGCCCCAGGCAGCCAAGCGTCAAGCGTGGAGACGCTATCCAAGGGGGCGAGCCGGCACGATGAGCGGCATGGCCTGCGCCGTATAGTGCTGCTCATTGCAGCCTTCCCGCGATGGGCTACCGGATCGCTCCGAAAAGTTCAGACTTGAACGACGTGACGCGTGGAAAGTTCAGACTTAAATGAAGCCCGAAGTCGGACATCGATGACATGATTTTCGGCAAGCCCTTGAATTTGCTCGCCGGCGAGTTCAGCCTTCAATGACGCTCAACAAACGCAGCTGTTGGGCGTCATTCAAGTCTGAACTTCCGTCGCTGAACTCTGAACTCGCCCACCGGCGCCGCTCTTCCTGCGTCTTCCTGCGCGGCTGAGATCCTCGACCGGTTCTCGGTAGCTACCTGACGGCAGGCGCGAGCGGTCGTGAGACCGCTCGCGCTGCATTGCTGTCTCTGCCTGCGGGCGAGGTCGCGCAACGTCTTCGGCGCGGCTTCGGCGCGCTGTCTGGGCCCTCAGTCAGCTCGGGCGATGTCCGCTCCTGCGCGAACTGCGGCCACTCGAGCATGGTTTGCCGAGGCGCAGCTTGGAAGATCGATTCGCTTCCAATTCAGCGGAGGACGTTCGCAATTCATGGAAGTGGTGGACTCAGCTCGTCGCCGAAGACACGCAGGACTTCATGTAAGAGGCGGCAGGCCAGGCGTTGCCCAGTGCGGGCGCTTCGGCATCCAGCTGCGAATAAAGTCGAGGGAACAGCTGGAGATGACATGGCGACCCCGACTGCAATTTGCCTCGACACCGAGGTGTTCGAGCGCCTGAACTTCAACTTCTCAGCTACGACGCTCCAGGAGTTCGTCAAGCTTTGCAAGGAGCGCGGTGTCAAGCTGCTGGTGCCAGGGCCGATCAAAGACGAGATCAGTCGCCATATGCTCGAGCGCGCTGAGGAACTTGGTGCGGCACTCGACAAGCTGGAGCACGATGCTCAGCGGAAGTTCGCCTTCTTGGAATCGTGGGAACGCTTCCCGAAGGCGCAGAAGGAGGTCAACCGTCGCTCGAGGCTTCGCCGGCTATGCAACGACGTGTGGGACGCGTTCGCAGGCCAGATCACGGTCGATCACCTGACGTACCAAGGCGTTAGCCTGGGGTCGATCATGAGCAAGTATCACCTCATGATGGCGCCGTTCGCTCCGGGAGAAAAGCGCAAGGAGTTTCCTGATGCCATCTCGTTGGCGATTCTCGACTTGTACGCGCGCAAGCACAGCACGACCGTCGCCGTAGTTTCAAACGATAGCGGCATGAAGGCTGGTTGCGACGGATACCAGAACCTTCTGCATTTCCCCAGTCTGCCCAAACTGGTGGAGTCCTTTCTGGCCGAGGACGACCGGGTCGACCTCTACGTGAATCTGATCAACGCCAGCCTGGACGATCTGAACGAGGTTCTCGCGCAGGAGGTGAAGGACTACTGCTCGTTCCACCACGACGACAGAACCTTCACGAAGGAGCGCGACGTGCTCCATGGCGTCGAGGTGGGCTCGTTCGACGTTATCGGACTCGGCATCAACGAATGCACCATCGCCTTTTCGGCCGGCTTCGAGTCCGAACACGAGCTGTCCTGGGATGAGGACGATCCGGATGGTCGGCCCTACAGGCGTGACGACTGGATCAAGCAGGAGTTCAATTTCGGAGGAACGGCCAAGATCAAGTTCTCAGCCGACGACACGGAAGTCGTGAGCTCAGACCAGGTCGAGATCGACACCTACAACTTCGTGCTGAGCAATACGCCTCGAATGTGGTGATGGCTTCCTGGTCGTTCCGGCGAGCGTGATCCGCGGGTCAGTCGCGCCGCCTCACGGGTGCTTGGCCAATTAAGGCTTCCGCAAGACGGCGCGATCGAGGCGTCGATGAATCATTGACACCGTGGACATCAGGTCAGCCGCATCCTCCACGGACATGGGCCAATGAATGCGCGCCTCATGTGCCGTCGGATTGCGGAACATGCCGAACACGCCCTTCAACAGGGTCGCGAAGCCGCGTTGCTCTGACTTCTCGCTGTCGGAGGTGAAGGGGTTCACGGCAAGCTTCGGGTTCTCGCCGGACAGAGCCGCGTCAACCAGCAGGGATCCGTCGCCCGTCAGCCCCGACTTCGCGCGCAGCTTGGCAGCGACACTCTTCGTAGCCTCAAGCACCGCGTGGAAGAAGTTCTCCGCGAGAAGCTCCGCTTTGCAAAAGGCCAGGACATCTGGGTGGGCGTCACGCTTGAGAAGCGCGGCTTTGAGCTCGTTGCTGCGGCGCTGGGCGTCGGCGATCGTCGAGACCCTCGCGACTTCGACTAGCACGCCGTCCTCCTGGACAGCCAAGCCTGAGAACAACAGCGCCTGGTTCAGCCGAGCGCGCAGCGGCTCGTACTTCTCCGGCTTGGCGAGCCAGCGCTCCGGCTTCATGGCCTTGCGGATGAAGGCCAGGATGTGGGTGCGATCTTGCCGGGTGTTCTGATCCGTCGCGAGCGCGTTGTGCAACCGCTTCCATTTCGTGTCCGTCGGGAGGACGTCCTTGATCTGCGCTGCGGGGAGCAGAAATCCGATCTCAGGGCCGGACAACCCCTCTTCAGTGTGACCCAGCGCGCGGGCAATCGCCTCGATCTGGGTTCCTTCGAACTGTTCAGCCATGTCACGCACCTGTAGAAAAAGCCGGCCTGCAGCTACCGAGCTCGGCATCGCCATTCTCCGGGACTTGTCGGCCTCTGTTCGCACCATGAGCGACCGCTGTGGGTCAAGCGTAAGTTCGCCGAGCTGGAGAACTGCCGGTCACGCTAGCCTTGGCGCGACAGCCGCACCGAGCGTCCGCTGTTTGGGCGTGAACGGACGCCGCCCGAGCCGTCTGGGTGGTCTTGCGGCGCCGCACAACAGACCCGTCTGGCGACGCTTCACGGTAGCCACGTACTGTGAGCCGCCGGCAGCAGCAATGCAGCGAAAGCAGAGAAGCAACCAGCTAAGTCGAAAGACAGCTCCCGCTGCATTGCTGTCCCTGGCGATGCGCCAGTCATTGACCTGTCGAGCATCCTGGTCAGCTTGAATGCGCGGCCCCTGCACAGTGCTCCAAATGTTCGCAGCGGTGTCCGCTTGAAATTCAACAGCGGACGCTCACGCCGCATGCACGCTGCACCATGGCTTTTCTACCCACAGGCCCTAAGATGGGCGTCGAAGCTAAAACAACAGCGGCCTCGCTCATAGACGCCAAGGCCCAGGGACTACAAATTGGCATACCGACAACCGACGAAGCGCCGTAAGGCCAGTCGTGAAGAGCCCGTGTTCCTGGGCGGCTTCAGCGGCAAGGCATTCAGAGAACACCTCAGAGGCTACAACCAGCAAGGCAAAGGTCGCCTGGAGGTGGCGATCGGTGTCATGCGGGAGAAAATACATGCCAGCCGGTACGAGGAAGCAATCCGAGCGCTGCTGCTCGTCGCCCCGACCAGGTTGCGAGAGCTATTCCCGACCGGCCAGGTCTCCTACGGGGCCTTGTTCTGGGGCCAACCCTTTCCAGCGGTTCCGCTCGATGACGAACTTCACTGGACGTCACTGTGGCTTCAAGTTCGTTCAGGCCAGCTTAGCCAGTTCCGGGGATATGCAGATCGCATCCAGGCGCTGCTAGGCCGCGATGCGTTCGAGGAGGCGCTTTCTCAGATTGCAGAGCTACGCAAGCGGCTGGGATACAGCTTCTGGCTTGTAGAACTGGAAACGGCCGTCATCCAGTACTTCAAAGGGACAGCAGAGCAACGTGCGTTCACGGCGTCACTCCGCAAGGATGCGCCCGCCAACTCGGTCGCTGCTTTTTTGGCGTACGTCTTCGGGGACAGAAATGATGAAACGCAGACTCATGACGCGTTCTACACGCGAACGTCGGAACGACTGCCGCAAGTGGACGTGGATGGATGGCTGAACTCGTTTCTCCTCTACCGCGTCTTGCAGCACTACGATCCGAGCCCGGACACTATCGCACTGAACCTTCGCAACGAGCGGCTGTCATCGATTCCCGACCTCTATGAGACGTTCATAGAGTCGGCGCTTACGATCTCGACCACATTCGCACTCAAGGCGCATAGGCCAGCGCTCGTTCGCGCCCTGGACGCGCTCGCGGATGTCAAGGATCCGCGCATCGCACGCATCCGAATGTTGGCAGGTGGTGGTCTTCCGCCGAAAGTCGAGGTTAGCAACGACGGCGGGGTCACGGAGGCGCAACCTAGCGACGACGCCTGGGAAGCGGTTGAAGGACTTGCACTCTGGCGCGAGCGCGAAGGTCATGACATTGCCGGCAAGCTTCAGACAGAAGCCTACGAGGCACTGTCCGAGGTTTGGGAGGCCGGCAGTCGCGCGGAAAAGGCTGTCGGGAAGGCTCTCAAGCTGGGCTTGAATTTCAAGTCGCTTGACGTCGGCGTCGCCATTGCAGGCCAAGCGGACAAGCAGTCCAGCAAGACTGAGCGAACGCTCCTGTTTGCGCCCGGCGCTCTAGTCCTGCGCCGCCAAACTGGCTGGGAGGAGATCGTCGGGGGTCCGTTCGACCTTTCGATGGCCTTACTGGCCGAGTACGTAAGTCGGTTGGATGACACCAATCACATCAGCGCCAAGCTGCTCAATGCCGCAAGCACGGCGCCTTCAACGTTCGAAGACACCCCGGCACTTGGGCGCCTGTGGCTAGTCAACGTTTACGACTTCAAGGGCGACTACGGGAGTGCCGCGCGAGTCATGGACTCGCTGGTCGCACTCGGTGGACGGTGGTCTCGCGAAGCAACACGCAGCCGCTTTGTGGTCGCATATTCACGCGGCGATCTGGCCACCGCCTGCCAGGTTCTGACCACAGCGGTTGTCAATGAACACGAGTTCAATGCTGAGCTGCCCGTCACCGAGATGTTCTGGGGCCGCAAATGGAAGGACTTCGCGAAGCTAGACCCGATCCAGGTCGGCATCGCTTCGTTCTTGGCCTTCGACGCCCCCGCAACCTCTCCCGTCAAGCACATCTGCTCGTCTGCTTGCAGACTTGTGATGCGCTCGGGTCTGCGGGCAATGATCGAGTCGCCCGTGCCTTCAGACATGCCGAAGTCTCGGCGCAACGAGATCGTGTTCTTCTTCGCGACCGTCTGGGCGGAGGATGCGCTGGGAAGGACAGGTCTGTTTGAGTCGAGCCAAGAGGTTCGACTCGAGCGCATCAAGGTGATGCAGAACCTTCTGTCTTGGGATACCGACAACGTGGATACGTACGTCGCGGTGATCAAGCAGTTGACCGTGAACGAAACGCTCTGGCGTGGCCTCAAGCACCTCAATGAGACGAGAGTGTTCGTCAACGAGGCTGCGATCACTCGTTGGGCCGAAAAGGAGCTTGCGGAAGAATACGGTCGCTGGAAGGTGCTTGTTGGCGCCGAGGGAACGGGGGAAGTATTCACGGAAGAGAAGTTTCTCCAGTATCTTGCAGCGCCGGTCGACTCGCACAGCGGCATCCAGGACGTCAACAGCGTCACTGAGTCGGATGCCGTTCTGATTCCGATGGTGAACCGGCTGTTGGTGAAATTCCTGACTGACCCCACCGATGGACTGAACTGCTACCTAAGCCTACGTGTGCGCCACGGCACGATGACGGGCACTCTGTCGGGCCCATCAGAGTCCGCCGACCTCTTGGTACCACTAGATGAGCCAAAGGAGGAATCGCTGGCGCGGCTCGTTCAAGCGTACGGTGCGGACCCGTCGACCATCGAGCTGGTCTACTCCGCGCTTTCGAATTTCACGAAGAGGCACGTCGCACTCGGCGACGACCTCGTGAAGGAGCGCGTTCAGGTCTTTGGGCACGCCAAGCCGAATGGTTTGCTCTATGCGGCGCTGGATTACAACCGGCTTGGGCCGGCGTTCAGTAGCGTCGCACAGATTCACTTGCTGTATTTCGTCTACGTCTGCTACAACTTCTTTTGGTCAGGTCTGCGAAGGTCGCTGGACGGGGCACGCGACTACTTCAAAGAGACCGTGCAGGCACAGATCCAAGAGATGTTCTCGGAGCTTCTCGAAGAGCTTCAACCGGTGGCTACCGAGCTCCCCGCCCTGCTGACCGCTGTTCAGACCGCAGCCACGCTGTCGGCTGCGCAGTGCGACGTCGTCGCAGGCTGGTTCCAGCTCCCAAATCACCGCGACGCTGTTCAACAGGTCTTCAAGATCGATCAAGCCATCGAGATCGCTCGGCAGGCCACCACCAATGTCTATCCAGGCTTCGACCCTGAGGTTCGAGTAACGCTCGAATGTGGTGAGTTACCACTGTCAGGCATCGGCCTCTCAGCCATCGCAGACTGCTTGTTCGTGATGCTTCAGAACGTCTCTAACCGCTCTGGTCTGGCGCCGGCGCCTTGGGTCACTGTCCACGCGGCGAAGCAGGGAGAGGACATCTTTGTCTTGAGAGTCGAGAACCCCATATCCGACGCGGTTCGCGATGGTCTCAAGGGAGGTCGCATGGCCTTGCTTAAAAATCGCTACTCGGCGCCAGAGGAAACCGCGAAACTCGTAGACCAAGAGGGAGGCTCTGGCCTGCCCAAGCTTTGGCGGATGACCCGCTCGATCGACGCCTCACTCGACGCCAAGCCCCTATCATTCGGGCTTACGGACGATGACCTCTGGTACGTCGAGGTAAAGCTCAGGCTTGTCGTGCAAGACGGTGTCTACCATGCCTCCTAGTCAGTTCCGAGTGCTTCTCGTCGAGGACGACGAGGGTAAGTTGAAGGCCATCAAGGAGTTCGTCGAGACGACCTATAACGAGGCTCAAGTGACCCTCGCCAGGTCGTACTCGTCCGCAATGAACTCGCTTGACCACGGCGTTTTCTCGCTTGCACTCCTCGACATGTCGCTACCGACATACGATCTGGCAAAGGATAGGGAAGGCGGTGAGCCGCAGGGCTTCGGAGGCCGGGACCTGCTACGAACACTTGAGGCGGAGTATTCGGACACGAAGGCCATCGTTCTGACCCAGTACAAGAACTTCGCCGACCCGCTCGCCGAGAACACGAAATCATTCGCACAGCTTGCCGAGGAACTGCAAGTCGAATTCGGCGAGCAGTTCCTTGGAATGATTTCCTACTCGGGCAAGCTAGGCAGGTGGAAATCAGAGCTTCGAAGCCTCATCGACCAAGAATTCCCAAATGAAAATCCTAATAATTGATGACTCGGCGCCCAAGCGCGCATTGTTGATCGAGGCCCTCGAGCAGTTCGGCGTTGCCGGTTCGGACATCGACCAGGCGGGGTCGGCGCTTGCGGCGAGGAAGATTTTCTCGACGCGGACTTTCGACCTGGTCATCCTTGACCTCGTCCTACCAGCAACCGACAAGAGCGAGAACCAGTCGGCTGAGATCGGATTTGGGCTGCTTCAAGAGATGTCAGACGAAGGCGTCGCCAAGAGAATCGTTGGAGCCACTGCCCACGCGGAAGCTCTTGCTGAATACGAGGCTGGCTTTCGCGAAATGACCGAGCAGCTCTTGCTCGTTTCGTCGACCACGTCAGAGTGGAAGGAGTCGCTCAAAGCGCTCGTCACTCAGGCCACCACGCTTGCCGATCGCAAGCCAAGCTTCGAAGTCGACATTTGCTTTGTGTGTGCCCTGCGGGCGCCGGAGTACCAGGCCGTTCTTGCTCTTGAAGGAACGACCTGGGAAGCCGAACAAGTTCTTGCGGGTCACACGCTCTTCAAGAGAGGCCACATCGTGCGCCTTGGCAAGAAGCTCAGCGTCGTCGCCGCGCACTCGAAGTCCATGGGAATGGTGGCCGCCTGTCACCTGACCCAGCTGCTCATTGACAACTTCCATCCCCGAACGCTGGTGATGACAGGCTTCTGCGGTGGCCTTCCCGGAGAGGTCGAGATGGGCGACGTCATCATCGCCGAGAAAAGCTGGGACTGGCAGTCCGGCAAGTGGACAGACACGGGGTTCGAGCAGGCGCCTGATCAGAAGGAAGGCTCCAACGAGCTTATCGCGCTGGCTAAGTCGCTTGAATTCGATGCGCTCGACATCATGAAGGCCTGCATCGCCCACAAGAACCCTGGAACGGTTCCAAAATTTCGGGTCGGCCCGATGCTGTCAGGAAGTGCCGTGGTGACGGACGAGCAACTGCACGCGATGTTCGCAGCCCAACATCGAAAGGCAATCGCCGTCGACATGGAATGCTACGGCGTCTACTACGCCGCGTTTTACGCCGAAGAGCCAAGGCCGCTGTTTCTTTGCATCAAGACCGTCGCAGATCTCAGCGGCGCGTCCAAGGGCAAAGAGTTTCAGCACTACGGAAGTGCCCTCAGCGCGGAGATCGCGATGAGGGCACTTTTGAATCACTTCAACTAGAAAAAGTACTGGGCGCGAAGCGTTCGTCGGTGACGCTCGATTCGGTCGGGACAGCCGGCTTCGTCGCATCCACCGGTCGCGTCGGTGCGGTGGTACGCACCGCGAACATCGCTGCCATCTCGGCGAGCGAGTGTTCAACCCTGAACTTCAGGGTCGGAACGCGTGTGGGGCGAGTCCGAGGTCTCAGCATGATGGCTCCTAAGACGCAAGATTAGGCTCTAGGCGAGCCCGAGATCCTGTGTAGGTAACGCATTTTCACCGGTCAGTTCGAGGTTATAACGGTACCGAAGCGCACGCACAAGCGCCGAAGCCACGCGTCTTTGGGATGCTCAACCCTCAAAACTGCATGCTCGCAGTCTGCTCCGAAACTGGAAGTCGCACGGCGAAGGGGTGTTCTGGAATCCGAAGTAATGCTCGACTGCGGTAGGTTTTTTGGCCTCAAATTACTGGATCCATCCACAGTAGTGGCCTTGCGCAGTCGAAGTCCCCCTCCGCGACCTGGATTCGGCCACCAAGCAGACCTGAACGCCAGGGCAGCGGGCCTCATCCAGGACCTGCAAGTACGCTGGGCCCACGACTTGTCAAACCTCGCTCTTCGCGAGCCGGAAATCGGCCATCCAGGCGGGTGCCGGCACGGCCCGCAACGAGCGTCTGCTGTTAGACCACGAGCGGACGGCTTGCGAAGATCTGGAGCAGTGTGTAGAGGCCTCGCATCCGAGCTGACCAGGATGCTCGACATTGACCATGACTGGCTCTTCGCCAGAGACAGCAATGCAGCGAGAGCAGTCGGCCACAGCTGCGTGAGCTGAGGCAGCTTCCGCTGCGAAGCGGTTGACCATGCGGAACTTGCCGCCATAGGCTCGTTGTTGCCGGGGAGAAGCCTCTTTCGATCTTGGCCTTGCGTGTCCGAAAGCGCTCGTTGAGGCAATTTGCTGTTGCGAAGCGAATTTGCCGTTGCGAGGCAAATTTGCAGGTGCGAGGCGAATTTGTGGGTGCGAGGGAAATTTCGGGGCGCGGGGTGAATTTGGCGGCGCGCGGTAAATTTGCCCTCGCACTAGAAAATCTACGGTTTGCAGCAAAAACTCGCCAAAGGTCTTAATTCAGAGTTTTTTGCGCCAAAAGACGATTAATCTCGTAGAGGCGAAAAAGGTATAGACGGGCACTACTCGGCAAAGTATGCTTCTGCGCATAGCGAATACTGCCCACACGAGCCGTAACGTGCCTTCTCAAACCGTCGAATCGCTGGAATCGAAACTCGACGCCCGTTTCGGGTCGTTCATGACGACCGCCGAGGTCGCGGAGGCTTTGAAGATCACGGTGCCGGCACTACGTATGGCGCGCAGCCGCAAGCGTTTCCCCCTTCTTCCTTTGGACGTGAAGGGGCGCAAAAGCCTCGTCTACAGCACCCATGAGGTGGCCAGCTTGCTGGCTACCTGGGTGAGCCGACCGACGGAGGTCGCCATGTAAAAAGAACAACGCCGAACATCTTTGCGGGATGTCCGGCGAGGTCTGCGACAGCAGATGCTGGCGACTTAGGCATTTCCAGTATCTCGCTGCTGCACCCTCCCAGTCAAGACCCGCAACCCCGGTTTGGCTCCCGGGGTGGGACTTCCTTTGTCTTGAGGAGCACAGGCAGTGAAACCCGCACGTCAGGTCGTCAAGCCGACGACGCACCGGTCGGTCGGCATCGTCAACGTGAGTTGGCTGCAGCCCCACGGTATCCCGCATGAGTCCGGGCTCGAAGCCGCATTTATTCGGTACGCGGTGCTTTGCCCAGCGGTCAAAGCGATCTCGGCCCAGCCGTTTCGGCTGCCATGGACAGACGGCGCGGGTGTCGAGCACGACTACGTGCCGGATTTCCAAGTCACGCTGAACGATGGTGCGAGGCTAGTCGTGGAGGTTCGCCCGAAGCGATTCATCGAGAAGGATCGCGAGAAGTTCGACGCAGCAGCACAGATCCTGGGGCACAAGCGAATCGACTTCATCGTGATCTCCGATGTGCTGTTGCCCAAGGGGCTTCGGGCGCTGGCGATGCGCGTGCTGCGGAATGCACGTGGTGACTTGGCCGCTGACCTGGTATCGCGTGCCAGCGAACTCGTCGCTCGGGCGGGCATCGGCGGGCTTGCTTGGCAGGACGCGCTTGCCAGTGGCATCGCAGAACACGACTGGTTCCACTTGTTGGGTCGCCGCCGAATCGTCGCTGACACGGGCTTGATGCTGTGTGCTACCTCAAGACTCCACCAGCCTTTGGATTGGCCAGGAGCACAAGAGCATGAGCGTTTACAGTTTGACTGTTGGTTTGGTTGTCAAGCATGGAGACCGAACACTTGAGTTCGATCGACGTCTCGAAGACGGCACCATCGTCTTCATCGACCAGATCGACCGAGCACCGACCCGTTTTCCGATCGGGAAGCTGACCAAGGAAATCAGCGACGGCAGGATCAGCGTCCTGCGGGGTGATCGTGCCCCGACACGCGGCGAAGAGTCGCTGAAAACAGCGGTACACGACCTGGCCGCGGTTGACGAAAGGTACGTCAACGAGCTGTCGGGTCGTCTGAGCTACATCAATGCGCTTCGCAAGCAAGGTCTGCGACGAGGCATGCGTGCGGCTATTCGCACGGCGCTGCCGACAATCGCGAAGGCTTTGAACCAACCTCGCTGCCCGTCCGCGTCCGCAGTGATGGAGTGGTGGCGCGATCTCGATCGTTCGGGCGGTAACACGCATGCCGTCATCAATGGAAACGCGCGACGCCAGCAGCCAAGAAGAATCCATCCGACGGTCGAGGCTGCTCTGAAGCGAACAATCGCGTCGGAGTACTGCACCCGAGCGCGGAATTCCCTGGTTCATGTCCAAGCCATGCTGCATCGACAGCTCGAGAGCTTGGCTCAGAAGGGCGAGATTCCGAAGGAGGCGGCGACTGTCAGCGCTGCGACTATTGCGCGTCGAGTGCGTGATGACATCGACGGATTTACGCTTGACACCACCAGGTACGGCGCAGCGTTCGCCAAAAACAAGTGGCGCTACTCCCTGGGCGGGGTTGGTGCATCTCGACCGCTCGAGCGCTTCGAAGTCGACCACACGGTGCTCGACATCGTCGTGGTGTGCGACAGCACGGGGCTGCCGCTCGGGCGGCCGACGATCACCGTCATCGTCGACTCGTTCTCGGGCTACGTCTGCGGCTTCTTCATCAGCTTCTGGGGCACGGGCATCGCACCGGCCCTGTCGGCGCTCAAGCTGGCGATGCTTCCGAAAGAGCAGTTCCTCGATCCAGCGTTCGGTCTCGAGAATCGCTGGCTTGGATACGGTATTCCCGAACTGATCGTCGTCGACAACGGGCTTGAATTCCATTCGTTGCAGTTCCTGCGTGTCGCTCTGGCACTGAACATCGACTTGCTGTTCTGTGCGGTGCGGCAACCGTGGCTCAAGCCGGTCGTCGAGAGGACGATGCGCACGATCAATGCGTCCCTTCCGGCGTTCGGCCGCGTGGAGCGTCGTATCGACAACTATGTGCCGATCAACCCTGATGAATCGGCCGCGCTGACGTTCAGCGCACTCTCTGCAGGCCTTCTGAAGGCTTTCGTTGACGTGCACCCGTTCGAGGTGAATGAGCGGAAGTTGGCTCGTCCGTTCGACCTCTTTAACGAGGGCTTTCATCGCGTCCCGCCCCCCAATCTTCCCATCGACGCCTCACGCCTGGACGTCATCGTGGCGCCGTCGAAGGAGCTGACGGTTGGAAACGAAGGCGTCGTCACGGACTACCTCCGGTTCAACAGCCCGGAGCTTCAGCAAATGCGGCGACGCATCGGTGAGCGCTTCCGCACCATGGTGACCATTCCCCACGAGAACCTCGAGTGTCTCCATGTCCAGGATCCCAAGACCAAGTCCTGGCTCATGGTTCCAAGCTGCAACCCAGAGTACACGACGGGACTGTCGCTGGTGCAGCACAGGGCGATCCGCAATTTTCGCCGAGAGCGGCTGCTGAGCCGCGATGCAATCGCTGACCTGATGCGGCGCAAAGCCGAGCTTGCGGCATTCTGGGCCAGTCAGGCGCCGCGTCGACCCAAGCGCGCAGCTGCAATCGTCCAAAAGTGCGTCGGGCTCACCTCAGCGCAGGTCATTGCAGGGGTGACCCGACCAGGCGCGGATGTTCATCGCGAGCCGGACACGGTCATTCCTGAGATCGATCTCGTGCGCGCAAAGCGGGAGATTCCGACGTTCGATTCCATCACCCTGGATTGACGGAGACGCCATGACTACGCAAGCACGCATCTACATGGCCTGTCGCGAGCTCAGCGACTGTGTCGTTCTCCATCCTCGCTTCAAGGAGGCTCTGACCGGCATTCAACAGCTCGTGACGCAAGCCGACGTCAGTGGGCTTCCATTCGGAGCCACTGTTGTCGGCGATTCGGGCTCAGGCAAGACGACTCTGATGGCTGCGCTTCAGCGTTTCGTTCCTGCGCAGGATTTGTTGGGGGAACGGCCTTCGGCGCTCTGCTTGTCTGCGCAGAGCTGCCCAACGATCGGCGATCTACTGGGCAAGCTGATTCGTCAGCTGGGCTTTCCCGCCGCAATTCGTGGAAATCGAATCAGCGATCAGTCGTTGAACCTGATTGCCGCGCTGAAAGACCGAAACATCAAGGCACTCTTCATCCAGGACTTCCAGCATCTCTATCGCGGAGCGCGCGACAAGTCCGCTGCCGGCATCACCGACTGGCTCAAGCAACTCGTCGAAGATGCCGGTGTCGTCATCGTGCTCTTCGGAACGCCAGAACTGGGAGACCTCAGTCACCTCAACCCCCAGCTTCATTCCAGATCGCCGGCGCGGTACCGACTCACTCGCTTTGAGCGAAATGACGAGTGGATCGCGTTCCTGCAAGGCATGGCTCTGCGCTGCAAGTCGATCGACTGGGCGCCTATCCATCAGCGCTACGAGCGCGAACTTCACATCGTGTCGGACGGCTTGTTACGCCCACTCAAGCAGGTGCTCACTGCCGCTGCCACTATTTTCATTCGAGACGAGCTTCAAGAGCTGAATTCGGGAGTCTTCGCTGCGGCACACCAGATGGTCTTCGGAACCGATTCGTCGGTGCCTAACCCATTCCTGGGGCGCGCCAAATGATCCCGCGTAGCTTGCCGGTTGTCGATCAACCGCATCCCGATGAGTCTCTTTTCGGCTTTGTGCTTCGAATGTGCGGGCGCAACCGACTCGCCGGAATGACCTGGCTGCTGGGGCAACTTGGACGTCGCTCCATCACGCAGTTGGGGGAGACTGACGAACGCGCCATTGCGCACGTCTTTGGCGCCGATCCCGTCGCCATAGAGCGGCTTGTTGTTCGGGGCGGCTGGATGGACGGTGTTCAGCATCACTGGGCGTTTGGACACCAGATCACGCGGCCGTACCTATTGCGATTGGCACGACCACAATGGTGTCCGCTGTGCCTGGCCGACGGAGGATATGCGCGGGCAGCGTGGGAGTTTCAACTCAGCACGGCCTGCCATATCCATGGCGTGGCCCTTGTGGACCAATGCTTTGCTTGCGGCCGTCGGCAGCGCTGGCAGCGCACGTCTCTGTACAGCTGTGGCTGCGGGGCAAGTCTCTCCGATGCGCGTCCAGCTATTGCGCTCGATGCCTCGTTGGAGGTGTCCGCGTGGATCGCCCAGTTGCTTGAACGCGGTGCGGTCGATCGTGCAGGGGTTCCGCTGGCGATGCCTCGAGGCCCATGGGCCGGGCTTGCTGCGGGACTGTCTCTGGACGCAGGGATGCGCCTTCTGTATGCCGCGGGTTTGCGACGTGATGCGGGTCATCGCGTCGGGCCTGGCGAAGCGCGGGCGGGTCTCACGACACTCGAATGCCGTGATGCATGCGTGCGTGGTGTTGAGCGCCTTGAGCGTGTACGGAGTGGGCCGTCAGATGAAGAACGGAGACACCTTCGCGAGCTGATCCATCTTCCAGCGCTCGTTGCGATTGCATCCGATGGCCTGGAGCAGGCAGATCGCCAATTGGCCAGGTCGATCCTGGAGGTCGGTCTCGGTCAACCTCCAGCAAGGGGAAGGTTCTCGGGCAGACGAGACAACGCGCAGCTCGAGCTGCCGGGGGTGTGACATGGCGTCTCGGGATCAGCCACGACTTTTCGGCGTTACGAAGCCGCTGCTCTGCGAGTCGCCAACTTCGTGGGCGCAGCGCGTTTGCCAGCAATACGACCTCACATACACGAAGTTCCTCGCATGCTTCGAGATTCGCTCTGTACGCGATATCGATCTTGCCTTCTCGACGTCCGACTACAGCCGCATCGCTACGATTTGCGGCTTGATGGAAAGCGATTTTTTCGCGATGCAGGCATGCTTTGGCCGCTGCACAGAGCACATCTGGATGCGCAGGCTCATGGCATTTCGGGAGGCTGATGTTCCGCTCTACCGCTACTGCGCCGACTGCTGGAAGGCTGATGCGATCCCGTATCTCCGACTCGAGTGGCGATTCAAGCTTTGGTGCGTGTGCCCGGCTCATCGAATCGCTCTGCGCGAGGATTGCATGTGTTGCGGTTCCCCGCTTCAGATGCAACGTGCAGTTCTGGGCGGTACGATTTCTCCGCGACCGGTTGGCTGCTTGGCGATCTGTCTTATGTGCGGGGCCGACATGCGCTTTGCAAATGCAATGCCTTCCGGGCTAGATGAGAAAGCTTTGGATCACGCGATCGCCTTGCAACGTGCGCACTTCTCCGCTCTGCTTCAAGGCTATTTCATGATCCGAAGCTGTGGCTTGACGCGATTTTCGACTCATCGTCTTGGCCTTTGGCTCAAATCGGGCGCCTTGACAGTTTGAGGCCTTCGGACTGCGCTGCACGCGGTGCCGATATTTGCGTCGATCATCGGCACCTAGTCAGGTTCTGCTGTGGGCCTGTTTCGCTTGAATCAAGTCTTTCGTGCGCGGATGATTCGGGCTCGCCACCCAAGAATCGCTTGAACAGTGCGCATTTCATCCTGGCTGATTTCTCCGGCGATCAGTCGAATCTCGCTGTTCGTGAGTTCCAGCAGCTTTGCGCATGCTTCCCGTTCATGGAGCACCTCGGGCATTTCGCTTGCAGCGTTGAGGTCTCGTGCAGACTCTTTGATCATGCCCAATTGTCTGAGCCTTCTCGAGGATTGCCAACCGATCCCGCTTTGCAACCTGAGCGCGCGCCCGCTCCTCTTCGAAGGCGACAGCTTTGCAGGAAGTTGGGCGGCTGTACCTCTCCCGAGGAAGAGAGAACGATTCGCTAGGTGCCGGGCAGGCCTAGTCGCCGAGGCCGCATCGAGCATGGACTACAATACACGTTGCGCCGTGCATGGTCGGCGCGCTGCCCACCCTCAAGGCCCTTCGGGCCGCAGCAAAGTGGAATCGACCATCTTTTTCTTCCCTGATTTCTGCTCACGCGAGCGCCGGGGATAGTGGGTGGGCGTCTCTGGTGTGTCCTTTGCGGAGACCAGACACCATGATCGATTCCTCTCTCGTCGCGCGCCGTCGCGACACCTTCTTTCGTCAAGCGAAGCGCCTGGCGGATACGCTTGATCTTCCACTGACTTCAGCCAAGAGCATCCTGGCCAGGGCGCTCTATCGCTGTTCCAGTGAGGCTGACCTGCTGGGCCGATTCGAGGGGCGTGCACTTGACGAGCATCTCGAACTGCTCACAGGGTTGCCCCATTCGTCGCGGGCGCGTTCATATTTCGTCGCCAATCGCCGCGAGTTGGCACACTCGTTGAGCCAGCACGTGCTGACCAACTCGAACCTCGCCAGGTTGTTCGAGGTACTGCGAGAAGTTTTCGCTATTTCTGACGGTGGTCCGACGACGCTGTCAGACCTGCTCCCGAGCCTTCTGACTACGGCTTGGTCACCCTGTGGGCCGGGTCCTGATCCTGAATCTGTATTGCATGCCAATGCTGTGATCGGTGGTGTCGGAATCAGGTTGGTGGCAACGCGCGTGTACATGCCGAATTGCTACGACTTCGGCCCGGATGTTCAGCCTGAGTATGCTGTTCCCTACGGAAGTCTGTTGAAGATTGTTTGGGCCGATCCCGATGCTTGGCGGCAAGCTGCGCTGGACTACATCGAAGACGAAGATGCCGAAGACTTCTTGGTTCCCGACGTGAGACTGACCGAAGAGATGTCTCGCCATCAGCAATGGTTCGAGGCTGCGCTCGAGAACGCAGGCTCTTGGTGCCGATACGGCGACGGCGAAGAAACGCCCATCCCACACATCATCGAGGGCCGTGGTTGCTACCTGGTCTTCGGGTTTCCCTATCGACTGGCCGAGCCATTGGAGCCTGCGAACAGCGACGACCTTTTGCCCGATGCCGACGAAGATTCGACCTATCGGACGGTACTGATTGACGGAGCACCGGTCTGTCTGGAATGGATTGCGTTTGATCCTGAGACTGACAGTCCTCCCGGTGAGTGCGGAAAATACTTCGAGGCCATGCGGCATGGCTTGCTGCTGTCTGAGCAATTGCCTCCGTCGAAGCTATCCGATGGCACGCTGGGTATTCTCTCGGTTCAGCCGGCAACGGACTTTCATCTCGGGCAGGCGCTGAAGGTTGAGTTTCAGTCGGGACCAAACGAGGTCGCATTCGTGCTCAAGACCGATGATGCCGCGCTGGCATCCGCTCTCGTTGCTCAGGTAGCAAGGCGCGATCTGATGGTTTGGGGGGCGGAGCAACACCCGCAGTACTTGGCGAGAATGATCATGCCGGCGAACACTGAGCCTAGCTCGTTGAGCTTGTCGATGAATGTGGTTGGATCGAACTTCTGGTCGGGCACCAGTTTGATCTCGCAGACCGTCGCGAGTAAGCAAGGCGACTGCGGGGAACTTTTAGTGGTGATCTCTCCGGAGCTGCTCATGCTCGTCGATCTCGTGGGTAAAAAGGCCGTCGAGCGTGCGATCACTCAGGGCCTCGTTTTTCGCAAGCCTTTGATCTTTCAGGATGAGCTCGAGCGCGCGCCGTCGCGCTGCCAGAATTTGCTCCCTCCTTCGCCTGAGCTCGCTGAGCGGCTTGCGTTACCGCCCGAAGGGGTGCCACGTTGGGCAATGGCTCGGTACAAACGAGACAACTTCTGATCCATACGGTCACCTGGGATGACTGAATCGAGGGTCTTTGCAGGCGCCCGCCTCTGAGAACCGGCTCGTGACGCGCTCTTTCCCCCAAATTGCTTTGCCGGCGCTTTGGGGCGATTTCTTGAAGGCTGAGTTTCTTTCTTGGATGTATCGCCTGACTGCGTCCTTGGCGTCATCCAACGAGGCGTAGTCACTGTTGTGCAAGATCGCGCGGGACATACCGCTGAATACCGCTTCGATGACGTTCAAGAACTGACTGCACGACGGTAGTGGCCGAAGGATGATTTGGGGTGCATTTTCGTGTTCAGCCCAATCGTTCAAGAAACTGATCTTGGCGAGCAGCGCTTTCGATTCGTGCCAAGGGGCGGCGTCCCACGAAAGGTAGATCCGATGCATGCACCGGTACTCTCGCCGCAACAGCTCGATCAATGCGATGGTCTCGTCGGTGTTCTTCTTACCCGAGAAGAAGTGCGTGAGCTGATTCGAGCGCAGCTCGAGCGCGGCGGAAAGGATCAAGGTGCCTTTAGATGGCTGCCACTGAGGCACGACTTGCGTCCGGCCAGGCGGCTGGAGCGACTTTCCCGCATGCATCTTGACGGCGAATGGGCCGAACTCGTCGATGGAAAAGAAGGCCTCGTCGTCCTGAAGGCTGGCGAGCGTCTGTTTGATGGCGCTCACCTTTTGTTCGTACTCGGGGTCGTTGCTGGTCAGTGCGAGTCGAGCTTGCCGATAGCGGAATCCTGCGCGGTGAATCACGATGCCGATGTTGCGAATGCTGGTGATGCAGCCCTGTTCAGCCAACTTAGAGCGCAGATCAATGAGTCGCCAGCTCGTTCGATTCAATCCCTGTTGAGCAGGTGGAACGTGGAGTAACGCGAGGACTTTCTGTTGGAGTGCGCTGTCCGCCGGCGCGTTGAGCAAGACAATTCGATGCGGTCGTGAACTCTTGTCTTGCAGTCCCGAGGCACCGTCCGACTGAAAGCGGCGAAGCCATTTGTGTGCTGTTGGCCTTGACACTCCCGCAGAACGAGCAGCTTCTGAAATTGACCAGCCTTCTTTCAATACGCGGGTGGCGATCAACAAGCGGCCTTTGACCGTCAGCGCGGCGTTGGGATGGCGGCTCATGATCATCTCCTTCGACGCCCGCGGCACTCGGTGACGCTCAAGTGCCAGAACCGATGACGTCAGAGACTTATGCTCCTATTTGACGACGCCGTCGAGTCGGTCGAATTCGATTGGAGTCATTTGACTCATAGCTTTGACTTATTCTGACCGGATAGGATCGTTGGTTATGGAAAGTTCAGACTTGAAGCGCGCACACCCGTGAAAGTTCAGCCTTCGAAGAGACGCGGATTCGGAGTCAAAAGGCGATGAGCTTCCCAAGTCCTTGAACCGCCGGACAATCCAGTTCAGACTTGAATGAGGCTCAACAACAGCCAGTATGAAAGATCAATTCAATGGATTTTTTCGAGCAGGCTCACCGTATGAGCTTGTTCTGGCGAAACATCGGAACCTGGTGCGAACCGATCGCAGGGTTCCTGCGCTTCGTCAACTTTGCTTGAAAGGCCTTTAGATGAACGTTCCCGACCAATCGGACGCCGCAGTTCCGCTGGACGCGAAGCCCGTGGCTCTAGCCCTCTCAGGAGGCGGCTTGCGGGCTGCTCTGTTCCAACAAGGGTGTTTTCTAGCGCTCGCGATGAGAGAGGAACTGGTTGATGTCAAACATGTGAGTGCCATTTCCGGTGGAACTTTGGCAGCGCTGGTTCTGAGGCAAGCGCATGCAGATGTTGCCGATCTACCTACGCCACCCGCGAGCGAGCGCGATCGCCAGTTGGCTCTTGTGTTTCACGCCGAACGTCATCTAAGCCGCCTCGCCTCTCGCAATATCCGGAGTCGCGCGCTGCTCTCCTGGAAGTCTGTTGCCAGTGCAGTACTTTTCGGAACGCTGAACTTGACCCGCCGCTTCGCTGAAGATATCAACTCCGCGATCGGCAAGTTTCCGCGGTTAGCTACTGAGCCATTTACGCTCAGGATTGGCGTGCATGATCTGGTGAGGCGCCGGGCGGCCAGCGTCGCCGTGAATTCGCGATCTGATGTAGGGGCGCTTGCCGCAGCCGCGATGTCGATTCCTGGGTTCATGGAAAGCCTTGTCGTTGATCCGTCGATGGGTCCCGTGTGTGACGGGGGCTTTGACGACAAGACCTCGCTGCAGGTGCTGCGAGATTCCGAGTCGATCCAACACGGCATCCTTGTTCTTGATGCTTCGACCGACCTAGTCCTCGACCCACACAGGCCTGCATCGCCTATGGCCTCGCTGTTGGCTCTCATGGAGGGGCACTCCGAGGTGCTTCGGTCGGCGCAGTCAAGCAACGCTGGAGATGTGCTTGGATGGGTCTCTTTGCGTGATGCGCATTCGCTGGGCTGTGGTTTCGACTCTAAGCTTCTTGGATTTCTGCAAAGGGCGCGCACTGATCTCAATCACTTTTCCGCGGTTGAGCAACTGGCGCTTGCTGCGACCGGTTTTGTCATCGCGCTTCACACGCGCGGTGAGTCCAAGGCGCAGATTCTTGAGCGGGCTGACATCCTTCAAAAGGTTGATATCGCGACGATGAAGGGCACTCAAACGTATCCGCTTGCGAAGCTATTCGCGGGAGTCTGTCGTGCACTACTTAACGAGAAGGAAGTGGATAGTCCGCCGAGGTTCTTGGTCAAGTTGCGTTCTTGGGGGCGCTCGACGATCTCAGATGGGCTCTCTGTGATTCTCGAGAAAAGCCCTCGTTCAGTCGCTCATGATCTGCGTTCCAAGCATGCGTTTGTCTTTGCTATGGGCGTACTTGCGTCGATTTGGGGACTCTTGATTGCGCTCTCCGTGTTGATGATGTCTTTGGTTCCTCTATGGGCTGCCATTCTTAAAGTCGACCACGCGACACATATCGGCGAGAGAGCGATCAGCGAGGTCTTGTGGCTCACGATTGGCGGCTTGGCCACGGCGGCATCCTTTGTCTGGGCGAGAGCTCCCGGCGCTTCATTTACTCTCTGGCGCCTGATCGCCGGAGTGGTTTTTCTGCCTGCGCTCCTCGTCATAGTGGCTGCCGCTCGAATTGCTGTATTCACTGTGCATGAGGGAGAGGGTGGTTGGTCGCTCCGGTACAAGCAGAGCACCCTTGGCCGAATTCGTGGGCTATTTTCTATTCGAGACCTGCCTCCTGCGGCTCGGGCGAGACCCGTCTCACTTTTTATGATGCTCGCGTTCCTCGTTTCTGTCGGTGTGTTCAACCCTTGGTTGGTGATCTATTGGATGAACCCGCATCTGGCGAACAGCATCTGGAACATCGATGCGTTGGGCTGGGTCGGCTATGCCTTTAAATACAGTCTTGTCCAGCCAGTGACCTTGGGGATTCTGGCCGCGGAGCTGATCACGTCAGCTATTTTCGCCGTCGTTTCTTGCCTGAAGCGAACTGGATCTCGAATCAGAGGTTCACGGTTGTTCAGGTTTCAGTGAACAGAACTACCGAGAATTCAGATTTCAGTGCAAGAGCGGGTCAGAATTGCGTGACGATGGATGTCCGAATCCGTTGATTGGATTGAAGTGGAGATTCGGTTTAGAACTAGAAAAGTCTGAACTTCTGTCCCTGAGCCCGCCCACTTGCCTCGCTCTTCCTGCGTCATCCGTGGGTTGGGCACCTCGACCTGTTCTTGGTGTTTATCTGCCGGCTGGCGTGATCGGTGGCACTTCAAAGCGACCATGGGCTTGACGTGAAGCCCGTCTGGGTGAGATCCCTATGAGGTGCTCTTCAGTCCGACAATCCACTAGGGCGCAGGTGCCGGGCTGGATTTCGGAGCTGCGACTGCCGTGCTCACCTTGTTCGATTCGAAGAGCTTTGAGTAGCCGCTGGTGCCGCAATCGTATTGGTACATCGTGCGAAGCAACCAGACCTTCTTCCACAGCGGATCGTCCTGAGCGTGTGTCTTGACTTTCAGTCCAAGCGCTGCAACTTCACGCGCGTCGATCACCGACCCGTGCGAGTGGTAGTGAGCTCTCGTCGCGATCTTGTCAACGACGACGGTAATATCGTCATCCGACGATCCCTTTAGCATTCCCGTTTTTAGCAATTCCTTAGCGAGCTTGACGGTTTGCTTGCGTCCGGTGTCAGCAAGTTGCAAGTCGATGGCATTGAAGGTGCCGGCGGGTGCATTCAAAATGAAGTCCACAGGAATGCCAGCGATCGACGGATCGATTGGACCTAGTTCGGACTCTACTCCCATGAGGATTTCCGAACCGGCCAATGCGATCACTGTCCCATTGCTTTTCGCACGCCGCGGCACGATAACTCGAAGGTCTGGTGCGCACGTTCGCAGTACTGCGCAAATCTTTTCTGTCGCATCCGTGGCGCCTCCATTTGTCTCGAGCAACAGATCGACCGGTTTACCAATGCATGACGTAAGCAGCTCTGAAAAACACACGTCGTCAGATTGATCGATCTGGGCTGGGGTTCGATCACAGTCTGTGAAGTAGACGATCAGCGCACGACCAGTGTCGGCTTCGATGTCGCTGATCAGAAGTTGGCGTAGGTAACGATCTTTGTGGCTAACCCAAAACAACGGCGACTGTGTAGGCAGCTCAGTGGTACGTGGAAATGTCGCAGTCAGCGGCACGCGTCTACTTCTCCGTACGAAGAGGTGTCGCGAGATCCGCTGCAAATAGACTTTTTCCTTCAGACAGGCGCTGACTAGCTACTCGCAACTCGCTGTACGGATCTCTCGCTGGCGCAACAAGTACTTCGTCCTTCACCACGCGCTGCGGTTCCCGTCGTGTCTGGCTCGGCAGCGACTCGGAGGAGATCGCAGACCTTGCGATGGCGTAAAGATTCTGAGTCATGTGCTACCTCCGGGGTATGCGGAGAGGTGAGAGTGCTGCGCGGGAGAAAAGTTGCGCGATCCTGCAATTGTGCACTGCAGCAGCAACGCTCATGCCTCCAAGCTTATACGCCGATGAATCGCTTGGTACCAGGGCGGACCCTAAGTTCGAGGGGGACATGTTGCGGCACTGCCGAATCGTTCACGCATGCCTGCGTTGCTGAGCAAGCGTCGCTCCCAGGCCAATCCACCAGAAAGCGTTGCGATCCCCTCGCACGCAGGCCCGCCGTCGGCTGAGGCTCAGAAGCTTGCCGGCTTGATCTCCGCCGATCAACACCAGCCCGCTCACCACTCAATCCTGCAACAACCGCCGCTGCAACGCCCGCCCATTGCCCCCCAACTTCATCGCCTCCAAAGCATCCCGCGCCTCAACCGGCAACCCCCGCCCGCCCGCGACCTTGAGTTCCAGCAGCAACTGCAGCAGCGCCGCCATGTCCCGCGGCGGATCTTCCGGCCGGGCCTGCAGCGTCGCGCACAGCAGCTCGAACACGAAGTGGTCGATGCGTGGATCGGCGCGCAGCGCTGCCTGCAGGCTCTTTTGCAGGCGCGAGGCCTTCAGCAAAGGCGTGGCGAGCAGAGCGCGCAGGGTATCGCCAAGGAGTTGCGACGAATCGAAGCGGCCGTCGGCGTGCGCGTGGACCAGCGCGTCGACCGCCACGGCCGTCTGGCCTGGCTCCTTGCCGGCCAGGGCCAGCGCCAGCAGCAGGCAGGCCATCGGGCCCATGCGGGTCGTCGGCGCCAGCAAGGGTTCGAGGTAGGCGCGGTTCTGCCACTGTGCCTCCCCCCAGTCGAGGTTGTTGCCCACCATCTGCGAACCTTCGGCGAAGAAGCCTTGCAGGTCGGACGGCAGCAGCGTGGCCAGGTAGTGGATGGCGCCGGCATCGGGGCCGGCAAAGCTCCACCAGCGCAGGTAGAGGTGCTCGACGTCATCCGTGCAGTAGCGCAGCACGGCCGGCAGGTCGTCGACCGGACGCACGGCGCGGGGCTCGACCTCCCTCTCGAAGTAGTGGTGCGTATAGGTCTGGCCCTGGGACGAGTGTGATTCGGTGTGCACGTGCCACGCATGGCGCGCGGCCAGGGCACCGTCTGGCCCGAGGCCGGGATGGCGCGCCGCCAGTGCCGGATCGTCGGCGCCGGGATGGCGGATGCGCGCCGCCGCGGCGAACAGGGCGCGCTCGGGGCCGGGCGCGATGTCGTCGCCGAGCGCGTAGCGCAGCGCGCGCACGAAGGGCGCGTCTGCCAGCGCGCATACGTCCGCAGGTATGTTTCGAGCGGACGCCAATCTGAGCAGCGCGTGCGCCTGCTCTTTCTCGCTCGGTATCGCGCGCGCGTCGACGTGGGCCTGCCAGCGCCGGGCGAGCAGGCTTGCCGCGATGTAGCCCCCGCGGTGCGTGGGCGTGGCCAAGGGCTCCAGCGCATGCCCGCTTCGGCTCGTCCGGGCCAGGTCGTCGATGCGGTCGACGAGCAGCCGTTCCAGCGGGCTGGGTTGTCCGCGAGCGTCGACGCCGACGCTTCCCGCAGTGGCTTCGCCGGCGACCACGAAGCGCAGCAGCCGCGCCAGCTCGCGCGACAGCAGCCGCTCCATGCGGCTCGCGCGCTTGAGCACCGGCGCGAACACCGCGCGGTCGGCCCGCGGTGCGATCACCAGCAGGCCGGCGACGGCGCGCTCGAAGTCCTCGACGTCGTCGGAATGCTCGAACACGTGCGCAATGCAGTCGACGAGCTCGTTCGCGTCGGCGATCGGTGCGATGCGGCGGTCATCGCCGATCGGATCGACCAGCCCGCGACCCGTCGCGGCAGGGCTTGGTGCCAGCGGTGCGGCGACCTCGCTGGTGCCGGCCTGGGCGCCGGCGAGCAGCGACTGCAGCGCCGCGCGATTCGTGGCCGCCAGGCCGGTGGCCAGTCCGTCCAGGCGCGCGCGCAAGGCGTCGTCCACGCCCCAGCGCGACAGGCGTGCGAGCACGGCGGCCTGCACCGGGGCGGCGTCGTGCAGCAGCCCGATCGCGGCCATGTCGCTGGCTTGCGATGCCAGCTCGGGCTCGCGCGCGACCGCGCGGTCGGCCAGCTTCAGTGCCGCCTCGACCTGGGTCTTCACTGTCGATGCCATCACCGGGCGCAAGGCGTGGAGCAACGCGGCGCCGTCCATGGGCGCCGTCGCATCGACCTGCTTGAGCACGGCCAGCGCCAGCGTCACCGTGGGCGCGATGCGGCTGGCGCACAGCGCGAGATAGCGGGGCAGCCGCGCCCGCAACTCGTCATCGGTTGGCGCCATGTCGCCGTGGAAGCGGGAGAACCAGCCGGACCGATACTGCGGCCAGTCGCGCTCGAGCGCGTCCAGCGTGCGATCGAGCAGCTGTGCGCGCGTGGCGAGCCCGTCGTCGACCAGCGCCATCAGGATCGGCCCCCAGGCCAGGGACACGTGGGTGTACTTGTCGCTCGACGACAGGCTGACCTCGCTGGTGCCCTCGATGTCGAACACGTGCAGCAGGGCCAGGCGCAGGCCGGGGTCGGCCGCGAACATCGCCGACAGCGCGCCGGCATCGCGCACCGCTTGCGGCAGCGCGATTAATCCCACCGCATAGTCATCGCCTTGCGGCCGCTCGGCCAGCCCCGCGGCGATCAGCCGCTGCACGGTGCGGATCTTGAGCGGCGAGGACTTCAGCAGCGCATCGGGCAGGCCGTCCAACGAGCGGGGACGGAACTCGGTGCCGACCGACACGAGCACGTCGTCGTCCACCCAGGCCCCGACGACGTCGGCCGTGGTGCCGCACAGCAGGATCGCGGTGTCCATGCTGCGCCGCTGCTCGCGCGTGGGCTTCCCGCCCCAGTCGCCGCCATCGGTCTGCCAACCCGCGTCCTGCAGGAGCTTGACCATGCGCACCAGGCCGGCGCGATGCGCCGCGCGCTGCGCCGGCGTCTCGGCGCGCAGCAGGGCCAGGACTGCCGCGACGTCTCCGGCCTGGATCTTCGCCTCGAGCGGCGTCCTGGGCTCGAACATCAATCGCTCCGGCTCGCCTCGGCCGCGAGCACATGCTTGCACGGCCCGCGCTGGCCCTGGTGCGCGGCGAACCACGGGCACGTGCAATGAAGCTCGCCGGCCTTCTCGCGCACGCGATGCACGGTGTCGCCGCTGCGCACGGCGGCGTCGAACGGGGTTGCCTTGGCGACGGTGACGGCGCCGCCGTCGATCAATTCACGCGCGGCGGCCAGCCGGGGGTGCATGTCCTCCACGTCCGACAGGTCGAACGGCAGCGTGCGGTGGAAGTAGCGACCCTCGGCGACATCGAAGCCCGCCAACCCGCTGGCACCGAGCACGCGCAGCGTGTCCTCGACCTCGTCTCGATCCAGACCGAGCTCGGCCGCCAGCACCGCCGCGTCGAGCTGCGGCTGCCACTGCAGCGCCGAGCGCACGCGCGACAAGGCGCCGGCGCTGCGCGTGCTCGCGCGCAGGAGGGCGCGCAGCGCCTGGCCCTCGCCGGAAAAGCCGCGCCACACCTCGGGGCTCAACGCCAGGGTCAGGCGCGCGGCGCCGAAGTCCGGCACCCAGGCGCTGGCCTGCTGGGAATCGTCGGCAAAAACCGCCAGCGATCGCGCCCGCGGCAGCAGCGTCTCCAGGACGCGCAGGCGACGCGTGTCGGTCACGCGGACGCCGCTTGCCGTCTCGCGCGTGGTCGTGAACAGGCCCGCCGGGCCGGGCGCGACCCACAAGGGCGTTCGGCTGGTCGAGGCCCGCGGCAAGGTGCGCAAAAAGCGCAGCGCGTCCGCCGCGCCGACCTCGAATCGGCGCCGCATCGCCGCCTGGCACGACTGCACCTCCACCATGCCGCGGATCCAGCGCGCGGGCAGGTCCACCCGGCGTTCGGTGACCTCGGCCCGGCCGCTGCGCAGCGTCACCTCGTCGGGTCCGACGGCCAGGTCGAGCCCGGCGTCGTCGCGCACGCGCGCCAGCGCCGCGCGCATCGGCGCGTTGAAGTCGACGTTGGTCGTGCCCTTGGCGATCACTTGGCCGTCGTAGGCGGCGGGCAGCAGGTCGGCCCGCACATAGGTGCTGCAGCACGACGAGAAGCCCTCGAAGCGGAGCAGGCCGCCGCCGCTGGTGACCACCGGATCGGCCAGCGCGATCGCCTTGGCCACGCTGTTGGCCGGCGTGAAGAAGCGCGACCCGACCACCAGGTGCACCGCGGTCAACATCTCGGCCACCTGCCGGGGCTCCAGCATGCGCCCTTCGAAGAAGAGCGGCGGCGGTCCGTCGACCGGCACCGCCGTCGACAACGCGAGCCGTGGACGCCCCTGGTCCGAGACGAACGAAGGGTGCGCGTAGCGATAGGTCTGCTGCACGGCGCTCATGCGGACGCATCATGCCTGAACGCGTCCGCTTGGTCCGAGAAGATCTCCGACCAGACGGGGACTGTGCGCAGGGCACCATCGCGCCCCGGTCGGACTACTCTGGTTCGATCTCCCATTCGCTGGCGTCAAGCCGCTGCAGCGTCGACAAGGTCTTGCGTCGAAGCTGATCGAGCCGCGCATCCGACAGCCGGCCCTCGACCATCGCTTGGACCGACCAGCGGTCTTCGGTGAATCGCACCACGATGCCGTCGATGGTCACTCGATACACGTCGTGCTCGATCCCCTGCTCTGGCAGCGGAGTCGACTCGTCGAGTCGATACAGGGCCGCCAGCGCCTCGAAATCCGGTTCGTCCTCGTGCTTCCAGTAGCTTGGCAGTCCTTCCCAGCCGTGCTCGCGATGCCACAGTTCCTGGCGAATGTCCCACAAGCGGTTGGGCTTGCGGTCGATTCGCAGCATCGTCCAGCGCTGCCAATCCAGGGCGCTCAAACGCGTCCAGTGTCTGCTGGCAATATCGAGCGACCAGGCGTCGATGTTCTCTCGCATGGTGCGCTGGTCCCCGACCCAGGCTTGGCCGCCACGCACGACGATCGCGCGTCCGCCGTCCGCAAGCTCTGCCGAATGGCGCTGCAGCCATCCTGGACTTTGGCCCGAGGTCTCGACGAGAGTGATCGTCATCGAATCCAACGCGAGTCGCGCCACCGGCGTGCGTCCCGCGATGCGTTGCTGCGGATAGCCCAGGCAACCGATGATGAAGATCGCATCACCGTCGAGCGTTGCAGTGTGGAAGTCCGTGGGAGGGAACACTTCGCGTTCGTATCCACGAACCTCGATGGATCCGTCCGGACAGACCACCGTGACATCGTTGTAGATGAAGAAGTCGGGGTCGTAGCTGTCCTCGTGCTCCCCGCCGACGTGGACGACGCGACCGTCGGGTAACAGGGTCTGGCTTTTGCCGAATCGATCGAAGCACCACATCGGGCCAGCTTCGAAGGACGAGGGGCCGTCAAAGACCTTGTTGGCGCTGTACGCCGAATGGCGAGTTCGTACCAGCCAATGCCACAGCGGGTTGTCCAGACGAGTCGGGCTCTCGGAGACATCGCGTGGCGACCTCCACGCGAGGAACTCGTCGCGGCCGATCGCCGGCGGCGGTTCCGCTTTGCGCTCGCGGTCGGCGGACGCCTCGGCCGCATCCGCGTCCCATATTGCTTCCCAGTCTTTGTCTTGCATCGGCATCTCCCCAGGACGAATGTACAACTGGCGCGACGTGCCGGCGGCGCGCGCCCATGTACACTGGGCAACAACGGAGATGGCATGCCTCCGCGAACCGCCTCACGACCCGTTCGTGACGCCGATGATGCCTACATCGTCCTGGGAGACCGGGGCTTTGCAGGGTCACGCCTCGAGCCTTCGTCGACCAGTCGTTTCACGCAAACCGCTGAGCCTGGATGAAGCGCCAACAACGATTCCCAGAACACTTCGCCCTGTTGCCTGACCTAGCGCGATGGCTGCTGCTGTCCGTCGGCGTGGCGGCCTTGTCGGGCTCCGCCTCGGCGCTGTTCCTGCGCGCGCTCGAACTGGCCACCGAGACCCGCGAGGCCAAGCACTGGCTGGTCTGGGGGCTGCCGCTGGCGGGCGCGCTGGTCGGCTGGGTCTACATGAAGGTAGGCCGCGGCGTCGAAGCCGGCAACAATCTGCTCATCGACGAGGTGCACGATCCGAAGAAGGTCGTTCCGCTGCGGATGGCGCCGCTGATCCTGGTCAGCACGGTCATCTCGCACCTGTTCGGCGCGTCCGTCGGCCGCGAAGGCACGGCGGTGCAGATGGGCGGCGCGCTTGCCGACCAGTTCACGCATGTCTTCAAGATGAGCAAGGAAGACCGGCGCATCCTGCTGATGGCCGGCATCAGCGCGGGGTTCTCGTCGGTCTTCGGCACGCCGCTGGCGGGCGCCATCTTCGGGCTCGAGGTGCTGGTGATCGGGCGCCTGCGCTACGACGCGCTGCTGCCTTGCTTCGTCTCGGCGATCGTCGCCGACGCCGTCACGCCGCTCTGGGGCGTGCATCACACGCACTACGCCGCGGGCGTGCTGGTGCCGGTCGGGCTCTGGAGCGTGGCGGCGGTGGTCATCGCGGGCATGGTGTTCGGCCTGGTCGGCATGCTGTTCGCGGACGCCACGCATGCCGCGTCCGCCTTCATGAAGCGGCACATCGCCTACGCGCCGGCGCGGCCGCTGGTGGGCGGCCTGGCGATCGCGGCCATCATCTGGTTCTGCGGCGCGTGGCGATATAGCGGCCTGGGCATCCCGTCCATCGTCCAGGCCTTCCAGCAGCCGGCGGCGCCATGGGAATGGGCCTCCAAGCTGGCGTTGACGGTGGCGTCGCTGGGCAGTGGCTTCAAGGGCGGCGAGGTGACGCCGCTGTTCTACATCGGCGCGACGCTGGGCAACGCGCTCGCGCCGCTGTTGCATCTTCCGTTCGGCATGCTGGCGGCCATCGGGTTCGTGGCGGTCTTCGCCGGCGCGGCCAACACGCCGATCGCCTGCACGCTGATGGCCATGGAGATCTTCGGCGCGCAGATCGGCGTGTTCGCCGGGCTGGCCTGCGTGGTCAGCTACCTGTTCTCGGGCCACACGGGCATCTACAAGGCGCAGCGCGTCGGCCATCCCAAGCATTGGCACCTGCCGGAAGGGCTGCGCCTGGGCGATGTTCCCGCGTTCCGGCGCAGCCAGCAGGCGGCCGCTCGCGAAGCCGCGGGCACGGAGCAGTCGCCGCCGAGCCAGGAGCCGTGAACTTTTCGGGTGACCTTCGACGTCCACTCCGCCTTGGTCAATCGCGAACGAGAGGATGACTTGCGATCGCGTCCGGTTCGATCCCGATCATCTGCGGTTGACGTGGGCGCACGAGGCTCATGAACTTGCTGACCGAGACCCGCCCGGCATTCGACTTCATGGCCTACCTCGCCGGATCGATCCGTTGCCCGCGCGCCAGCAGGTCGCGGACTTCCATCAACGCGAAGCCGAGCAGGTTGAGCCCGCGCCAGCGCGCCGGATGGCCCGCGTCGGGATCCTCGGCTGCCAGCCCGATACCCCAGACGGCATCGACCGGGCTCGCCTCGACGAGCACCTGGTCGCCGGTCTCCAGCAGGAACGCCGACAGGCGCGCGTCCTGGCCGAACTTGCCCAGGTTGGCCTCGACGACGATGCGCATGCGCTCGCGCGTCCACGTCGCTTCCTCGAAGCCGGCCACCTGCCGGCCAAGGGCCTTGGCCGCGGCTGGGGTCGTCGCCGCCAGGATGCGGTGGCGGGTCGCCGCGTCGCCGAACAGTGCGGCCTTCTGCGCCATCATGTAGTGCTCGGCACTCGGATAGGCGACGCCGTCCACCTCGAACGGTGCCTCGTACCACTGGCTGAAGCAGCTCTTGGTGATGCGTCCGTCCTGGGCGGGGCGATGGCCCCAGAAGAACAGGAAACGGGCCGTCGCGCCGTCGTCGAGGGCGCGGACGAGCTCGGTGGCGGATCGGCTGCCGGCGGCGGTCATGACTGTCGTCCCTGATTAGTTGTGTTGTACATCTTAATAAGGTGTACAGTACAACCCATGGAGCCGATTGTCAAGAGATCAGATGAAAGCGCGACTCGGTCCGGAGCCGCGAAGGCCAAGGCCGCGCGGTTGCCTGCAACGGCGGGCAGCCACGACTTTCCTCGCCCCTACACCACGGTCGACGTCGTGATCTTCACGGTCATCGACGGCGCGTTGAAGGTGCTGCTGGTACAGCGTCCCTCCGGTGCCGGCGAGCCGCATCCCGCGGCCTGGGCCTTGCCCGGCGGATTCGTGAACGTCGAGCTCGACGCGGACCTGCTCTCTTGCGCGCGCCGCAAGCTGCGCGAGAAGACCGGCGTGGCCAGTCCCTATTTGGAGCAGCTCGGAAGCTGGGGCAGCGCATCGCGCGACCCGCGCGGCTGGTCGGCCACGCATGCGTACTTCGCGCTGATCCCGCCTCAGGGCGTGGCGCTGGTCAGGGGCGCGAACGCGGCCGACGTCGCCTGGTTCGACGTCGACCGCCCGCGCAAGGGCGCCAGGCTGGCCTTCGACCACGGCGACATCCTGCGCGCCGCCGTCGAGCGCCTGCGCAGCAAGGTGGAGTACACGTCGCTGCCCGCGTTCCTGCTGCCCGAGCCGTTCACGCTGCCGCAACTGCAGCAGGCCTACGAGATCGTGCTGGGCCGGAGCATCGACAAGAGCGGCTTTCGCACCCGCATGATGTCGGCCGGCTTTCTCGAAGAGGCCGGCATCGTCGAGACCGCCTCGCGCCGGCCGCCCATGGCCTGGCGGCTGAAGGATCGCGCCGGGCCGGTGTACTTCCCGCGGACGTTCAGCCCGCGCGGTGGCCAGTGAGTTGCCGGAAAGGCAAGTTCACCCACGCGGACTGAACCCCGCCAACTTGCCCTCGTAGGCCTTGGCCAGCGGATACGCCCACTCGCCGTGCTTGCTGGTCGCCAGGCCCAGCCGATGCAGGCTCTCGACCAAGGTCACCGCAGCCGCGACGCCGTCGATCACCGGCACGCCCAGGGCCTGGCTGATGCCCTGGCACAGGTCGGTCATGCCGGCGCAGCCGAGCACGATGGCCTCGG
>FTCQ01000064.1_pt1 | contig 97556 bp, 93 predicted proteins | sample 1639821 | NCBI WGS metagenome assembly FTCQ01 (sample SAMEA3914869, study PRJEB12502) | metagenome | biome: forest; material: soil | place: USA | collected 2012-03-12 | depth 0.1 m | reverse complement strand
TCAGAGGCGGTGATGGCAGCGAGGCGTTCCAAAAACGACGACATGATTCTTTCCAAGGCTTAGCGCAATCCGATTGCCGCTAAGAGAACTGTCCACTATCTTGTGACGCCGCGCTAGACCTTCAACTTCGTTATGTCTTATCCCCATCCGCTATGAGTGACCGCCTGGCCGCCCTTCAGCTATTTGTCCGCGTCGCGCGGCGAGGAAGCTTTTCGTCCGCAGCACGTGAGCTGAGCATTGCTCAATCAACCGCATCCCGCACCATTGCAGCGCTCGAGGAGGAAATGGGTGCCTCATTGCTCGTTCGAAACACCCGGGCAGTAACTCTGACCGAGGCGGGCACAGAGTTCCTTAATCGTGTTGAGCCACTGCTCATCGAGCTCGAAGAAGCGGAACATGCTGCCCGGGGCACCGGCGAGTTGCGAGGCGTCCTTCGTGTTGGCCTTCCGTCCAGCCTGGCCGTGCGGATGGTCATTCCCCTCTTGCCTGGCTTTACGAACATTCACCGCGAGCTGGAGATCGACCTGGTCATGGAAGACAATCGCCAAGACCTCGTCGGAGAGGGCGTCGACGTTGCACTTCGCATGGGCGTCCTCGCAGACTCTACAGCCGTGGCACGCCGCATACGTAGCTGGCCGCGCTTGCTCGTCGCCTCGCCCAACTACCTCAAGGGAATGGGTAAGCCTAAATCGCCTACCGACCTCAGTTCGCACTCGGTCATCTTGGGGCCGAATCTCAACAGCCACGTCCAATTCGAGCGAGACGGTACGAAGACTTCACTGCGTCTCGAGGGGAAGCTCAAGGTTGGAGTCAACGAGGGCGTTGTCGCAGCTGCCGTAGCCGGACTGGGCGTCGCACTGACGTCCGCTGGCGCAGTGAAAGCTGAGATCGCAGCAGGCAAGCTCGTCCAGGTGCTCGAAGATTGGGACGTCGGATCTGTTGATCTGAGCGCTGTATTCGCTAGCGGTAAAGCGGCCAAGCGCTCTGCCCGTGCATTCGCCGACTACATCAGCGCAGCGCTTCAATCGGTCTGATTACGGAGGCTGCGGCGGTGCGCTGTGCCTCTTAAGCGTCCCGACCTATGCGTGGAGCACTGCTCGGTGGCCAGGAACATGAAGGCTCTCGCCAACGGACGGTGAGTCAGCTTCACTGCCTGCGTTTCTCTCGATAAGCCATCGAAGATCCGCCCCGCCGTGCTCGAGAGGCCGGATGTCGATGTCGGCCCGAGCGAGCTCAATGCGCCAAGTCTGCAAGAACGATTGAATGGCCGCGCGCGTTTTCGCCAATCCAACGGAGCCGACCCGGGCATTTTCACCGCTCGGGAGTGCGACTGCGAGTGTTGCGTCCTTCGCGAGGAACCTCAGGCCCTTCTGGACGGCGAAGAACACGCCGCGAGTCTGACGATTGAAGATCAAATCGAAGCACGAGCCGTTGTCACCGCCATCACTGCCATCGCACCTCGCAGAGGTATCCGCGCCGACCAGCAATACATCGAGGCTACCTCTTTCGGAACACACCGTGTCGTACAAATTGTCGAGGCCTGCCACGCTCGTCAAATCACAGCGGACGACGACAGCAAATTCCTCGACGCCATCCAGCACCTGACTACGTGGGCAAGCGACAAACACCCGCGCGCCCTGTGTAGCCAAGACCATGGACCAAGCGCGAAGATGACTGCTTGAGCCACCCGCAAGTAATACGACCTTGTTCTCGAGATTCATCATCGGAGGTAAAGCAACCGTCGACGCCACGCATGGCGCCATCCAACGCGAAGCATGTCAGACTTTCTTCGCTGCGATAAGGCGTCGCGGCTGCATTTCCGTTATGCCAGGACCACATGAATCGGCCCAGCGCAGGAACGCTCACTGCCTGGATGGTTCGAAAGCCGAGCTAACGGTCTCGCTACTTTGTTGCCAGCCACCGCCGAGCGCCTTGAACACGTCGATCTGCGCAAGAGCAATCTGCGACTGTGACTTGGCGTTCTCGGCAAGAACGTCAGCCAAGGTCCGCTGAGCCTCAAGCACCTCGAGAAAATCGGCGCTGCCGTCTCGCTGCCGCGCCTGGACGGCGTTCGCCGCCTTCAAGGCCCCGTCCTTCTCGGCAGTAATCGACGCCTGGCTCAGCACGAGATGCTGATACACGGTCAACGCGGTCTCGGTCTCTTGGAGCGCGGTGAGAACGGCACCGTCGAACGCCGCTAGGGATGCCTTCGACTCGCCGCGCGCGGCCGCAACCTTGGCGCGCGTCCCCTCGATATTGGGGAAGTTCCAGGAGATCAACGGGCCAACCAACCAGCGCAGCGCGCCGCCAGTGAAGGCGTTGGCAAAGTCCGTGCTGACCGAACCACCCTGGGCACCAAGCGAGATGCTGGGATAGAAGCCCGCGGTTTCAACACCGATGCGCGCTGTGTTTGCTGCCAGCCTGCGTTCCGCCTCGCGCACGTCCGGCCGGCGAGCCAGCAGCGCCCGACCGTCACCCACAGGGATAGGTTGGTTGAGCTGCGGAAGCGTCGAAACTGATGCAAGCGCTGGCGGGAGTTCGGCAGGCGTGCGCCCGGTCAGCATCGCCAAGCGGAAGAGCGCCGCCTGATGCGCCGCTCCTAGGCTCGGCACCTGAGCGGCACGCTGGTCACGAATCACCGTCAGGCGAATGACGTCAAGTCGCTGAGACCGTCCCGCGTCGACCCGCGCCTGCGTGATCTGAATCGAGCGATTCAGCAGGTCGACGGTCTGCTTGGCGACAGCGAGCTGCTGGGCATACCCCACCGCGGACGCATACGCCTTGAGGGTGTCCGACACCACAGTGACTCGAACCGCGTCGGCATCGGCAGCCGCGGCAGCCTCGTCGGCGCGCGCAGCTTCGACGTCGCGCCGGACTCGGCCGAAGAGGTCAACCTCATAGGAGACGGTCAAGCCCTCATCCAAGCGCCAGGTCCGCCGCGGCGCCCCGGGCAGGGTGTCGATATCGGCCGTCTGACCGTACGTCGAGGAACTGCCAAGTGTCGTCTGGGGAAGCTGTTCCGACTGCGCCCCAGCCCGCAGCGCCCTCGCCTTCTCAAGATGTGCAACGGCAACTCGCAAGTCCGTATTCGCTCGCAGGGCGTCGCTGACGAGCCCGTTGACCACTGGGTCGTCATACAGATGCCACCACTGGGCGGGCACGTCCCCCGTTTGGCTGAACTGAGGAGCGCTGGCACCCAGGAAAGGTGTCCCAGCGGACTCCGGCGTCGCGGGTTGCTTGTAGTCCGGACCGACGGCGCAGCCGAACAGCGACGAGACAATCGCCGCGACCAACGTGAAGCTATAGCGGTTCAAAGCGCATGTCCTTCTTGGGTTGCGACGTCGTCGTGACGCGAATACTCTGACTCCGAGTCGTCGCGAGGTGTGACCTTGGCTCCGAGAGCGCGGCATACGACGTAGAACGTCGGCGTGAACAGCAGACCGAACACCGTCACGCCGGTCATGCCGAAGAACACCGCAGTACCCAAAGCCTGGCGAAGTTCAGCGCCGGCGCCTTGCGCGAACAGCAAAGGCAGCGAGCCTAGAATGAATGCCAAGCTGGTCATCAAAATAGGACGCAGACGAGTGCGGGCTGCGTATACCGCGGCCTCCACCGGACTCGTTCCATCCAAGCGCTCCGACCTTTCGGCAAACTCCACGACCAGGATGGCGTTCTTGGCGGCCAACGCAATGAGAACGACAAAGCCGATCTGCGTCAGGACGTTGTTGTCCATGTGCATGATGTTGAGGCCCGCCATGGCCGCAAACAGACACATCGGCACGATCAGGATAATGGCCAGAGGCAGCGACAGGCTCTCGTACTGGGCTGCAAGCACCAGGAAGATGAATAGCGTCGCCAAGCCGAACACCAAGCCGGCAGTGTTGCCGACCGACTTCTGTTGATAGGCGATATCCGTCCACTCACGGTCGTACCCGGCTGGCAATGTCTTTGCCGCGAGGTTGTCCATCGCGTCGAGTGACTGCCCGGACGAATGTCCAGGGGCCGTGTTGCCATCGACTTCGACTGCCGGATTCAGGTTGTAGCGAACCACGCGGTACGGACCGCTCGCTTCGCGGAACTCGACGAGCGTGCCCAACGGCACCATCGCGCCCGAGTCAGACCTGGTCTTGAGATTTGCGATTTCCGCTGTGCTGCCGCGGTACTTGGAGTCCGCCTGCGCGGTGACGTGAAACGTGCGACCCAGGAAGTTGAAGTCATTGATGAACGCGGAGCCCAGGTAATCCTGGAGAGTCCCGAAGACACGCTCAGGCGGAACGCCGAGGAATGCGGCCTTTTGGCGGTCGACATCCGCCACGACACGCGGGGTTGCCGTGTCGAAGAAGGTGTAGACCTGCGTCAGGTTCGGGTCCTTGTTGGCGGCGCCGATCAGCGCGTAAGCCTGCTTGGCAAGCTCAGCGTATCCGCGGTTGGTCTTATCCTCGACCATCATTGCGAAGCCACCAGCAGAGCCGATGCCCTGGATGACGGGCGGCGGCACGATGAACACGCGGGCCTTGTTGTAGCCAGCAACAGCCGCGTTGGCTTGCTGCATGATGCTGGCGAAGGTCACGCCAAGCTTCTCACGCTCTTCGAACGATTTGAACGGGATGTAGCACGCACCGGCGTTAGGTGCAGCCGTCTGAGAAGGCCCATCGAAGCCCGCCAACATCAGTGCCGCCGCGACGCCCTTGATGGGCACCAGGCGTTTCGCCACGTCTTGGACGACTTCAGCGGTCCGGTCGATAGATGAGCCAGGAGGCAACTGGACGATCGCCAGAGCGTAGCCCTGGTCCTGTGCAGGAATGAAGCCGGACGGCGTCTTCCAGAACAGCCCGACCGTGGCTGCGATTAGGATGACGTAGGCGACCATGACGGACTTTGGGTGGGTCGTCAGCGCGCCGGTCAGGCGCGCGTATCGGTCACCCAAGCGCTCAAATCCCCGGTTGAACCCGTCGCCGGCGCGACGAGCCATGCGATGGAGCACGTTTCGAGGGCGTTCCTCCCCTTCCGACTTGGCGCGGAGCAGTTTGGCAGCCAGAGCGGGCGAAAGCGTCAGCGACAGCAGCAGCGAGATCACCGTCGCCGCCGAAATCGTCACGGCGAACTGGTGATAGAACGCCCCCGACAGGCCATTGAGGACAAGCGTGGGTAGGAACACCGCGCATAGCACGAGCACGATCGCAACCAGCGCCTCAGCCACTTGGTCCATGGATAGACGCGCAGCATCCCGCGGAGTCATTCCGCGCTCCATGTTCCGCTCGACGTTCTCCACGACCACGATAGCGTCGTCCACAACGATACCGATGGCCAAGACCAATCCGAACAACGACAGCGTGTTGAGCGAGTAGCCAACACCTGCCAAGACGGCGAACGTGCCAATCAGGGAAACTGGAATCGCAATGATTGGCACCACGGCGGCACGCCAGCTTTGCAGGAACACCAGAATCACGAGCACCACGAGGACGATTGCTTCGCCGAGCGTGTGGTACACGGCGTCAATCGACTGGCTGATGAATGCGGTCGGGTTGTAGGCGATGGTGTATTCCATGCCCTTTGGGAAGTTGACCTTCAGTCGCTCCATCTCGGCGCGAACGGCAATCGCCGCGGCCAGTGCGTTGCTGCCCGGGAGTTGCTTCACCGCCATGTGAACGGCGGGCTTGCCAGACAGCCAAGCTCGAGTGCCGTAGTCGTCTGAACCCAGCTCGACGCGCGCGACGTCGGAGACGTGAATCTGACGGCCGTCCGCGTCCGTGCGGACGACGACGTCGCCGAACTCCTTGGGGTCGGTCAGGCGGCCCTTGGTCTCCACCCCAATCTGGAACGCGTCCTTCCCGTTGTAGGGCGGTGCACCCATGGCGCCGGTGGCCACTTGGACGTTCTGCGCGCGCAGCGCGTTGACGATGTCTTCCGAGGTCAGATTCAGCGCGGCAGCACGCGACGGATCAATCCAGATGCGCATCGAGTAGTCTCGCGCACCGAACAGGTCGGCGCTGCCTACGCCCTGGATCCGGGCGATGCGATCGCGCACCTGGGTCAACGCGTAGTTCGAGATGTAGTCGAGCGGCAGGCTGTTGTCCGGCGAGTCGAACGAGACCGCGAACAGAAAGTCCGGCGAAGTCTTGGTCGTCACCACACCTAGGTTCTGCGTCTCAGGAGGCAGCCGCGGCAGAGCCACAGACACGCGGTTCTGCACTAGCGTCTGCGCCTTGTCGAGGTCGGTGCCGACCTTGAACGTCACGATGATGGTGACGCGGCCGTCGCCAGTGGACTGCGACGAGATGTAGAGCATGTCGCTCACACCGTTGATGGATTGCTCCAGCGGTGCAGCGATTGTCTCGGCCATCGTTTCAGCCGTAGCGCCTGGGAAGCTGGCCGTCACCGTCACCGTCGGCGGGACGATGTTGGGGTACTGCGAGACAGGTAGTGTGAAATAGGCCATCGCACCGATGACGGTGATGATGACCGCGATGACGCCCGCGAAGATCGGGCGGTCAATGAAGAAGCGTGAGATACGCATGGCGGTTGCTCAGCTGAATGGCTTTACTGGGCGATGGTCACTTGGGCCGCGATGGGAACGGACGGCTCCGCCGGCGTCGCTTGGACGTCAGCGATGTGCCCCTGGACCGGGGTGACCTTGGTGCCAGGTGGCACAAGAGCCATTCCCTCGATGACCACCCGATCGGACGGCGAGAGACCGGTTCGCACAACGCGCAAGCCGTTGACCACGGGCCCCACCCCCACGGGGCGTGCGACCAAAGTGTTGGACTCGTTCACGACGAGCACCGTCTTGCGCGCTTGGTCGTTCTGCACGGCCGCGTCCGGCACCAGAAGGGCCTTCACGTCGCCCGAGCCGTTAGCCAGACGCATGTCACCAACCATGCCGGGCATCAGCAGCTTCTTCGGGTTGGCGAAGGTAGCGCGTCCACGGATGGTTCCCGAATGAGGGTCGAGACCGTTGTCGACGAAGTCGACAGTGCCCTTCCATTCGTAGTTTGCCTCGTCCTGAAGTCGCACCTCAACGGTAGGGGCTGTATGCGAATCGCCGCGCGCGCGCTGACCCTTAAGGTAAAGCGCTTCGGAAGCGTCGAACACGAAGTTGATTGGGTCGAGCGCATTGATGGTCGTGAGCAACGTCGAGGACGCCCCCTCCCCGCCAACCACCTGGTTGCCCACATCGATACGACGGTCCGAGACGACGCCAGAGATGGGCGCGCGGATCTGGGTGAATTCGAGGTCGAGCGCTCGGCTGGCCAAACGCGCTTGCGCACCCTTGAGGTTAGCGTCGGCCGCTTGCATCTTGGCGCGCAGCGAATCGAGCTCGCCTGCAGAGACTGCTTCGTCGCCCTGAAGACGGGTCGCGCGGCCGAGGTCAGTCTTGGCAAGATCGAGTGCGCTCTGCGCGCTCGCGACGCTTGCTCGAGCCTCGGCATCGGCGGCCTGGAACGGGCGCGGGTCAATGGTGAACAGCAAGTCTCCCTTCTTGACCGTCTGGCCGTCACGGAAGTGCCTCTCCACGATTTCGCCGGAAACGCGCGGACGCACGTCGACGGTTTCGCTCGGTGCGAAGCGACCGACGTACTCGTCCCACTCCACGACGCTGCGAGACAGCGGGAGGGACACGGTCACCGACGGCGCAGCAGGCGCAGCCTGGGCATGGGCGTCCGAACCCATACAGCCTTCGAGCGCGGACAGCGCAAACAAACCGGCAAGGATTCCAACCACAGGCACAAGCACCAAACGGCCTTGCTTCACGATGGGGGCACGACTCAACATACAAGCTCCGAAAACAAAATGCGGCGCAAAGCGCCGCCAGAAACCGAGCGGGGCGCGGCTCAACCAGACCGCGCCCCGCTTCGACTTACATGCCGGCGCCGCCGCTGACGTAGATCAGTTCACCGGTGATGTAGCGTGCGTCGTCCGAGGCCAGGAACACGGCCGGATGGGCGACGTCGCTGACTTGGCCAGGGCGGCCCAGCGGCGTCATCGAGACGAACTGCGTCTCGAACTCGCCGCCGGCGATGCCGGCCGTGTGCGTGCCTTCGGTGATGATCAGGCCGGGGCTCAGGGCATTCACGCGAATCTGGCGGCCGGCGAGCTCCTTGGCGAGGCCCTTCGTGATGACGTCAACGGCGCCTTTTGAGCTCGTGTAGACGGCAGCCATCGGAGGAGCCATGCCGCTCACGGACGAGCTGATGTTGATGACGGAGCCACCATCGGGCATCAGGGCGACGCCGGCCTTGGTGGCCAGCAGCAGGCCCAGGACGTTGACGTCGTAGATCTTGCGGAAACTCTCGGTCGTGATCGTCGGCAGGGGCCCGAACTCGTACTTGCCAGCGTTGTTGACCAGCACGTCGACGCGGCCGAACTTCTCCTTGACGGCGGCGAACAGCGCTTCGACTTCCTTTTCGACACCGACGTTGCCGCCGATGGCGACCGCCTTGCCGCCCTTGGCGGTGATATCCGCGACGACCTTCTCGGCGCCTTCGCGGCTGGACGAGTAGTTCACGACGACCGTCGCGCCTTGCGCGGCGAATTCCTTGGCGATCTCGGCGCCGATGCCCTTGGAAGCGCCAGTGACGACGGCGATTTTGTTGGAAAGCTTGCTCATGGATTTGACCTTCAATTGATTGGAACTCTCACCGCAAACGCACCCCCCCGGCGTGGCCTATATCGAGGACGCCATCAGAGCTAATTTGCCTGTCGAACTGGATGTCGCACGTCGGGAGATTCGCGCCCCCATGGTCTCAAAGGAGACTCGGGAAGGACGACCAACCGGTATGTGCCGGAGCACTCAGCTTGGTGGTTAATGTAGGGAGAGAGCGCCTATTCGAGTAGCCATCGAATCGGGATTTGACTTATCGAGGCTCGGCATTAGTTCGCGCACTACCTCGACGAACGGCCATCATTCGTGTGCATCAAGGCGAGGGCGAGCGAAGACGATCCGGCCAGCACGGCGAGCACCGAATCATCGCTAGTCTCGTTGAGCACGAAGACTTGCGACGCTTGTTCAAGGCACCGCGGTGCGTGGCAGAGTCAGTTCGAAAGAACCGATGGCTCGCGATGCAGAATCATCTTCGAGCGTTGGAGTCTCGTCACAACTGGAACCGGCGGGGAATACACGGTCGAGGGTACTCGGGCGACTGGGTCGAAGCTGCAGAGCTCCCAGGAGCCGCCATCATCTCCTTGCGACCGCTGATAACGGAACACCCCAATCCAGTCTCGCTTGCCCAGTGTGACGGAGACCTGCGCGACTTCGCAATTGAGACCTTCGCCAAAGGCAAAGGTCGGACGGACCTCAACAGCGGGCGATGACCACTGAATCAAGTGCAAGAGCCGAGCGAATCGCGCGCGCAGCGCAGCCTCAAATTCGCTTCCCATCACGCTGTCTTTCACCCACATCCACGGTTTCCTTCCAACGCCTCATGTGCTGCCCGACCGATCACCACTTTCCGGGCTTCCGTCTGCGACCAAGGCCTCACACGGCCTGCGGATGAGTGTCACCGAGGGTCTCAGCAACCTAACGCATAACTCCTATGCAGATGAGGCGTAGCGCGGTTGACGCCTCATGGGCATTCCGAAGACAGGTTGCGACCTAGCTTGCGACTTGCCAACCAGTCCAACAGTGTCTGGAGGCTCAGCGCGCGATCGAGAGGGCCGTCCATGCGCGTCACACATAGCAGAAATGCGCGCCTGAGAGTTTCTACAAGCGCCCGAATCAGCGAACGTCTCCCCCGCTATGGGCCGCGGTTAAGTTGCGGTCTCGATGCGAGCTGACGGAAGAGTCCTCAGCTCCGACTCGCAACCAGAGACGATTGGAGCAAGACGTGAGATTTAAGACCGCCAACATCGATGGCCTCAACATTTTCTACCGAGAGGCCGGCTCGGACAACGCGCATAAGCTGGTGCTGCTACACGGGTTTCCGTCGTCCTCGCACCAGTACCGCAATCTGATCACCGCCCTGGCGCCTCACTTCCACATCATCGCGCCGGACTACCCCGGCTTCGGAAACTCCGACATCCCTGACCCGAAGACCTTCCCGTACACCTTCGACAAGATGGCGGATGTGACGGAGAAGCTCCTGCAAAAGCTCGGGTTCAACAGGTTCGGCCTGTACCTGCAGGACTACGGTGGCCCGGTGGGATTCCGCATCCTCACCAAGCACCCCGAATGGCTGGAGTGGCTCACCATTCAGAACACCAACGCCTACGAGGTCGGCTTCACGGAGGTGTGGGCGGGATTGCGTGGCGCGTACTGGGAAAGCCGCGATGCCGAGGCCGAAAAGGCACTCGCGCCGTTCCTCGAGCTGCCGACCATCAAGATGATCTACACGCATGGCCACCCCGAGCCCGAGAAGATCAGTCCGGACAACTGGAACATGGACGTGGCGCTGCTGGACCGCCCGTTCGCCCGCCAGGTTCAGCTCGACATGTTCTATGACTACCGCACGAACGTCGCGCTGTACCCCGTCTGGCAGGAATGGCTGCGCAAGAACCAGCCCAAGACACTCATCTTCTGGGGCCAAGATGACATCTTCTTCACGCGCGAGGGCGGCGAGTCCTATCTCAAGGATCTGCCCAAGGCGCAGATGCACCGCCTGCAGTCCGGCCACTTCGCCGTCGAAGACTCGCTGGACCTCATCGCGCAGGAAATGATCTCTTTCCACCAGCGCGTCGACCAAGGACTGATCTAGCAAGTTGCGGGGAGCTGACCGTACGTTTGACGCGTCGGTCGGCAAATCCGGGCTGAGGCGGCGACCGCTCGCCATGAACGCCGGGAGCGCCGCAGTGCCCTGGGGCTAGAAGTGACTAGCCCGCCTACTACCGCCGCATAGGAGTTGTCATGAGCGCACGAGCCACCGTCTTCCGAGAGCTGCACAGCAGGCCAACTCCACTGAAGCTAGCCAATGCGTGGGACGCGGGCAGCGCGCGGCTCTTCGAGAGCCTTGGTGCGCCGGCCATCGCCACGACGAGCGCCGGTGTAGCCTGGGCCCAGGGCTACGGGGACGGTCGCCAAATGCCGCGCGAGGTCGCCTTCTCCGCGGCTATGGCTATGCGGCGCGTCGTTGAAGTGCCGTTGACCATCGACATCGAACACGGCTATTCGGACAGCCCGAAGGACGTGGCGGAGTTCGTCGTCCGGCTGGCGGAAATCGGCATTGACGGGATCAACCTCGAGGATGGATCTGACGAGCCAGCGAAGTTGGCCAAGAAAATCGAAGCCATCAAGAGCGCGCTATCGAGCAGGGGACTGGACGTCTTCGTGAACGCGCGCACCGACGTCTTCCTTGCCGCGCTCGTCCCGCCGACCAAGCTGACGGACGAGACCGTGGCCCGAGGCAAGCAGTACTTGTCGGCCGGAGCAGACGGACTCTTCGTGCCTGCGTTGGCCGACGAGGACAGGGTGGACGCCGTCGCCAAGGCGGTCGCACTGCCGCTCAACGTGATGGCAGTTCCAGGTCTTGCTGACGCGAGACGTCTGAGCGAACTCGGCGTCAAGCGCTTGAGCGCAGGCTCGGGCATCGCACAAGCCGTATGGGGCACGGCGTCCAGCCTCTGCCGGTGGTTCCTGGACGAAGGCAATTCGGGGATTCTGACGAGCGCAATGCCGTACGCCGATCTCCAGGCTCTCTTTGACTAGAAGATAGCCGAGCAGCTCGGGACTAATAGTCCGCAAGTTGCGTCCAAGCTTCCAGTAGCGCTGCCGATTTATCTATTCGGTGATGGAATGCGTTTGTCCGGTCAACGTGCATAGCTTCGGTTAGCGCTATTAGTTCAACACGCATCGACGTCTCCTGTGTCAGAAGGATCCAACGTGAACAAGGTGAACATCAACCGAAGGCAGCTCCTCGGAGGGGCAGTCGTTGGAGCGGCGGGACTATCGGGCGCGAGCATGGCGCGAGATGGCGAGCTCGGCGCCCCTCCCCAGACGATCGAACGCGTGATGTTCTGGAAAGAGGGCACCGCCGACGCGCCAAAGGTTGCGGAAGGGAGCGATTACCGGTTCTTCACCGCCGCGGAACAGGCGTTCATCGAGCCGGCCATTCAGAGGCTTATTCCGCCCGACCCAACGGGTCCGAGCGCCATGGAAGCGAACGTCCATGTGTTCCTGGATCGACAACTGGGCGGTGATTTCGGCCGAGGCGACCACTACTACCTCGGTGGGCCGTGGAGCAAGGGGACGCCGGAACAGGGTTACCAGAGTCGGTTCTCCCCAGCGCAGCTATATCGAGCGGCGATCCCCCAGATCGAAGCAATGGTCTCCAAGCTGTCCAGCGGCAAGACCTTCAAGCAGCTCAGCCCCGACGAGCAGGATGCGGTGCTCAAGCAACTTGAGGCTGGAAAGGCCGACCTCGACGGCGTGGACGGCAAGGCGTTCTTCTCGATGCTGTCCCAGAACGTCATCGAGGGCTACTTGTCCGACCCCATCTACGGGGGAAACAAGGACATGGCTGCGTGGAAGATGATCGGCTTCCCCGGCGCCCATTACGACTACCGCGAGTGGGTCTCGCGTCACGGGGAGCGGGTTCCCTATCCGACTGTAAGCATCAAAGGCCGTCCGGGCTGGAGGGAGGCCTGAGATGACCACGACTCTGCCCCGCGTCGACGCGGTAATGATCGGCTTTGGATGGACCGGCGCCATCATGGGGCAACAACTTTGCGACGCCGGCCTGAGCGTTGTGGCATTGGAGCGCGGCGAATGGCGCGACACCGCCAAGGATTTCGCGCCAACGTTTGCGCAGGACGAACTGCGCTACATGTGGCGCCACCACCTGTTCCAGAACCTGGCGGACGACACCCTCACGATTCGCAACAACGTCGGCCAGCAGGCACTGCCGATGCGGCGACTGGGCTCGTTCCTTCTGGGAACGGGTGTCGGTGGCTCGGGTGTTCACTGGAACGCTCAGATCTGGCGCTTCCTGGAGAGCGACCTACGGTGCCAGAGCCACAACGTCGCGCGCTACGGTAAGGCCGTTGCCAACGCCTACGACATGACCAACCAGGACTACCCGCTGACCTGGCAGGAGATAGAGCCGCACTACGATGCGTTCGACAAGCTATGCGGCACTAGCGGCAAGGCCGGCAACCTCAACGGCCAAATTCAGGATGGTGGCAATCCCTTCGAGGGGCCGCGCTCCGCCGAGTACCCGACTCCGCCGCTGGCAATGCCCTACGGCCCCACCCTGTTCGCCCAGGCTGCCAAGGAAAAGGGTTACAAGCCCTTCCCGCACCCAACCGGAAACGTTTCAACGCCCTACACGAACCCGCTGGGCGCGCAGATCGGGCAGTGTACGTACTGCGGCTTCTGCGAGAAGTTCGGGTGCGGCAACTACTCGAAGGCCACAGCACAGACGACCGTGCTTCCCTACCTGATGCGCAAGCCGAATTTCTCGCTGCGCACCGAGTCGGAGGTGCTCAAGATCGAACGCACAGCTGACGGGAAGCACGCCACCGGCGTGACCTACGTCAACAGCGCGGGAGAGGAATTCTTCCAGCCGGCGGACATCGTCATTCTGTCTGCATACATCCTGCAGAACGTGCGGCTCCTGCTGCTGTCCAACATCGGCAAGCCCTACGACCCCGCCACCGGCGAAGGCGTCGTCGGCAAGAACTACGCATACCAGACCATGGGCTCGGTGAACGTGTTCTTCAAGGACAAAATCATGAACCCGTTCATCGGCGCCGGCGCGTTGGCGACGGTCATCGACGAGTTCAACGGGGACAACTTCGACCACAGCGGGTTGGGATTCATCGGTGGCGGCTACATCGCGCAGATGCACACCGGCGGCCGGCCCATCGAAATGCTCTACACCCCGGACGGAACTCCGAAGTGGGGCCTTGGATGGAAGAAGGCGATCGCGCAGAACTACTTACGCTCGGTGAACCTGAGCTGCCACGGATCGGTCATGGCTCATCGGGGCAACTACCTCGACCTCGACCCCACGTATCGCGACGTGTTCGGCCGGCCGATGCTTCGGATGACGTTCGACTTCACTGACAACGAGCTCAAGATGTCCCGGTACTTGGTCGACAGGGCTGCAGAGGTCGGCCTGGCCATGGATGGCGTCGCATCGGTCAAGAAGAACTACCGGACAGGGTCGTGGAGCGTCGTCCCGTACCAGACAACGCACAACACGGGCGGCACCATCATGGGAGACAGCCCGACCAACAGCGTCGTCAACAAATTTCTCCAGAGCTGGGATGTCCCGAACCTGTTTATCACCGGCGCGGGCGCCTTTCCGCAGAACGCTGGGTACAACCCGACCGGCACAGTCGCGGCCCTCGCGTACCACGCGGCTGATGCCATCAAGAAGCAGTACCTGAAAGAGCCTGGCCCGCTGGTTCGCGTTTGAGGAGACGACGTCAATGAATCGGAACCTCAAGAGCGTTGGCAAGGCCGTACTCGCCGTCGTCGCCATCATCGTAGTGCTGCTGGCGTATCGGTTCATGACTGCCGAGCCAACCTACGTACCCGCGCAGGCTTCGTCCATCTCGACCGCTGCTTTGACGGCTCAGATCCCCGCCGGCACGCAAGACATCGACATGGTGCGGCGCGGCCAGTACCTCGTCCGCGTTGGCGACTGTGCGTCCTGCCACACGACCGAGGGCGGAGCATTCCTTGCCGGCGGGCTCGGCCTCAATACACCGTTCGGGACAATCTACAGCACCAACCTAACCTCTGACGTCGATGTCGGCGTAGGGCGCTGGAGCGCCGACCAGTTCTATGAAGCGTTGCATCGCGGCAAGAGCATGTCGGGACATAACCTCTATCCCGCGATGCCTTACCCCTACATGACGCAGACAACGCGCATGGACTCGGACGCAATCTTTGCGTTTCTGAAGACCATCCCGGCCGCGCATGTGCAGGCTCGCTCCAACGGACTCCCGTTTCCGTTCAACATTCGGCTGCTCGTGAGCGGCTGGAATGCTGTCAACTTCAAGGAGGGCGAATTCAAGCCGGACCCCAATCAAAGTGACGTCTGGAACCGCGGCTCGTACCTGGTCAACGGATTGGGTCACTGCGCGGCATGTCATTCGCCCAAGGGCATCTCGGAAGGCGACAAATCTGGCCAGGCGTTCCAAGGCGGCACGCTCGACAACTGGACAGCGCCTGATCTGACCGGGAACACGCGAACCGGCCTTGGGAGTTGGAACGCGGCTGACGTTGTCGAGTACCTCTCGACCGGGCGTAATGCGCACGCGAATGCCGGCGGGTCAATGGCCGAGGTCGTCGCCTTCTCGACGTCCATCATGACCAGGCCAGATCTTGAGGCAATCGCGACATACCTGAAGTCGCTTCCGGCGAGCCCTGATTCCACGCCTGCGGCAGCAGAAGCCGGCTCGATGAAACGCGGCGCGGAGATCTATTCCGACGCATGCGCCTCGTGCCATATGGCCGACGGAAAGGGCCAGCCGAGATTCTTCCCACCGCTGCCCGGCAACGCCGTGGCACAGCAGAGCGATCCCACCGGGGTACTCCATATCATCCTTGCGGGCGATCGCACCGCTGCAACTGACGAACGACCGTCGCCGTTGGCGATGCCGAGCTTCGGCTGGAAGCTAACGGACAAGGAGATTGCAGATGTCTCCACTTTCATACGAAACAGCTGGGGCAACAGGGCCAGTTCGATCGCTGAGTCCCAAGTGACGAAGCTGCGTAAGACGCTGCAGCTCGAAACGGACGCGGCCAAAGAGCCTGCGGATTCGAGCCCCCCATCGGCGCCCAAACCCATTGGCGTAGGCGCGTCGGGGTAGCCCGCAGAGGGCCCTCACCCAGCGTCCCACGTCGGGTCCTTGGAGCTGGCAACCGTCCGCCCAGAAACGTTTGTTTGACCGAAGGAAACCGTCCCTTGGAACCGAGCGCACCTTGGCAGCATGGCGTCCTTGACCCCCAAGGTCCTGTCGGCGCGGCGGAGCGAACGATCCTCGCCAACGCCACGGTGATCATGCTCGCGGTCATCATCCCGGTGATCCTGCTTACACTGACGTTCGCCTGGTGGTTCCGCGCATCCAACCCGCACGCGAAGCGTCGCCTAGATTGGGCGTACTCGGGGTCTATCGAGGTGACGGTTTGGTCGATTCCAATGCTTGTCATCCTCTTTCTTGGTGGCATTGCCTGGGTGGGCGCCCATGACCTCGACCCTCACGAACCGCTGATGGGAGGGGCCAAACCGCTGGAAGTCCAGGTGGTTTCGCTCGATTGGAAATGGCTCTTCATCTACCCTGACCAGGGCCTCGCCAGCTTAGACGAACTCGTGGTGCCAGTGGGCGTACCACTGCGACTTCGCCTCACGTCGGCGACAGTCATGAATAGCTTCTTCGTGCCGCAGTTGGGAAGCCAGATCTACACGATGGCAGGTATGACGACGACGCTCAACTTGCGAGCCGACCGGGCCGGAACATTCCCAGGACTATCGGCCCAGTTCAGCGGCGACGGGTTCTCCGACATGCGATTCGATACGCGCGCGGTAGCTCCTGCGCAATTCGACGCCTGGGTCGCAAGGACTCGTGGCTCGGCCAGAGGGACATTAGACCAACAGCAGTACGGGCAATTGGCATCCGCAGCTCGCACGGCCTCTCCCATCACCTATTCGGCGGTTGAGCCAAGGCTGTTCGAAACCATTCTTCAGCTGTCGGCGCCGGCGAAGGCTTTTGCAAGTGGGACGACCACGGCGCCAGGATCCAGCGCGCCCTCCTCTCCGCCGATGCCCACGCAGGTCATGAACTGAATCTGGACAGATCCATGGGCAAGCTAACCTGGGATGCAATTCCGTTCAATGAGCCGATTCCACTGGCGGCGGCCGCGCTGGTCGTGGTCGGGCTCATTGCTGTCGTGGCACTGGTGACGTCAAAGCGTCGGTGGCCGTACCTGTGGCGCGAATGGATAACCAGCGTGGACCACAAGCGAGTCGGCGTCATGTACGTGCTGCTCTCGCTCGTCATGTTGGTTCGCGGATTCATCGACGCATTGATGATGCGCGCTCAGCTGGCCGTCGCGGTCGGTCACTCACCTGGCTACCTGCCTCCGAGCCACTACGACCAGATCTTCTCGGCGCACGGCACCATCATGATTTTCTTCGTCGGCATGACCTTCATGGTCGGTCTGATGAACTTCGCCGTGCCGCTGCAGATCGGTGCACGCGACGTCGCGTTCCCAGTGCTCAATTCAGTGAGCTTTTGGCTCACAGCCTCGGGCGTGCTGCTGGTCAACGTCTCGCTGGTGGTGGGCGAGTTCTCGCGTACGGGCTGGCTGGCCTATCCGCCGCTGTCCGAACTCGCCTACTCACCCGGAGTGGGTGTCGACTACTACCTTTGGGCGCTGCAGATCTCGGGGCTGGGTACGCTGCTCTCAGGCATCAACCTGGTCACCACCATCCTGAAGATGCGCGCGCCAGGAATGGGCTACGGACGCATGCCCATGTTCACGTGGACGGCGCTCGCGGCTAACCTACTCATCATCGCCGCGTTCCCCATCCTTACGGCGACGTTCGGAATGCTCCTGCTGGACCGTTATGCGGGCTTCCACTTTTTCACGAACGATGCCGGTGGCAACGCGATGATGTACATCAACCTCATCTGGGCGTGGGGCCATCCGGAGGTTTACATCCTGGTGCTTCCTGCCTTCGGCATCTTCTCTGAGGTCATTGCAACCTTCTCGGGCAAGCCACTCTTTGGCTACCGCTCGATGGCGATTGCGACCATGGGCATCTGCGTCCTGTCCTTCATGGTCTGGCTGCACCACTTCTTTACGATGGGTGCAGGCGCTGACGTGAACGGATTCTTCGGCGTAATGACGTCCATCATCGCGGTTCCTACTGGCGTGAAGGTCTTCAATTGGATCTTCACCCTGTACGGAGGCACGGTACGAATCGAGACCCCGGTGCTTTGGGCGGTGGGGTTCATCGTCACCTTCGTCATCGGTGGCGCCACGGGTGTTCTGCTTGCGATACCTCCGGCCGACTTCGTCCTGCACAACAGCCTGTTTCTGATAGCGCATTTCCACAATGTCATCATCGGCGCCGTCATCTTCGGCGCGATGACGGGCTACACGTATTGGTTCCCGAAGGCGTTCGGCTTCCGTCTGCACGATGGCCTCGGCAAGGTGATCTTCTGGTGTTGGTTCATTGGCTTCTACCTTGCCTTCATGCCGTTGTATGTTCTGGGCCTGATGGGCGCGACGCGTCGGATGCAGCACTACGCCGACCAAAGTTGGCAGCCCTTCATGGTCGTCGCGTTCGTTGGGGCCGTCATCATCTTTGCCGGCATTGTCCTGACGGCAGTTCAGCTGGTCGTAAGCATTCGAACGCGCACGCAACGCTTGGACGTGACGGGCGATCCCTGGAATGGGCGATCGCTGGAATGGTCGACGACGTCGCCCCCACCGCCTTGGAACTACGCGCAGCTTCCGCAAGTCGAGGCACTCGACCCATTTTGGGAAGCGAAGCGCCGCGGCCGAAGCGTCCCGACAGCAGACGCTGGCGACGGTGATCAGTGTCTGGAGGTGCCAAAGCCGTCACCGATGGGTGTCGTGGTCGCCTTCTTCACCTTCGTCGGCGGCTTTGCGATGGTCTGGCACATCGGATGGCTGGCGGCCGTCGGCCTTATTGGGATGGTCGCAACGCTCATAGCACGAGCATGGAACCTGAGCCCAACGTCGGAAGTGCCCGACGCCCAAGTTGCCGCCTTCCAAGCCGGGGAGCGCCAAGCATGAGGAGGGCTCCATGAACACCGCTGTGATGGGGTTGCCCGGCCGGATGGAGCGCGAGGCAGAGGTGCCGCTCTCGGAGCGAGGTCCAGCGTCGCAGCGGGTCGTCGTCTGCTACGGATTCTGGCTCTTTCTGCTCAGCGACATCATCGTCTTCTCGGCGCTTTTTGCCGCGTATGCCGTTCTGTCGACTCATACCGCGGACGGGCCTGCAGGCTCACAACTCTTCCACCGCCCGGAGGTCTTCGTCGAGACAGCATGCCTCTTGATCTCCAGCTTCACATGCGGAGTCTTTTCGCTCGCAATTGAGCTTCGCAAGCGCTGGCTGATCTACGTCTTTGCAGCGTTCACATTCGCCCTCGGCGCAGCCTTCCTTGGGCTCGAGCTCAGCGAGTTCGCCGACATGATCAGCCATGGTGCCAGCCCGCAGCGCAGTGCTTTCCTCTCATCCTTCTTCGCACTCGTCGGCATGCACGGACTGCACGTGACAGTCGGCTTGGCCTGGCTTCTTTTGATGCTGCTCCAAATCGGCACCCTCGGCTTCAGGCCCATGGTGCTTCAGCGCCTGCAGTGCTTCGCTCTGTTCTGGCACGCTTTGGACATCGTCTGGGTCGGCGTGTTCACGATCGTCTACTTGGGGGCCCGCTGATGGACGAACGACAGCAAGAGACGCGGGCCACGCCGGATAACGAGGCGCCGGGCGCGGCCGCCACCTTTCGGAGTGGCTTGACCAAGAATCTTGTTGGTCTGGCAGGGTCCATCTTGCTTACCCTGGCGTCGTTCTGGGCCGCTGGAACGTCGACCGTATGGCCAGCGGGAGTGCCGATCCTGTTGGCGGCACTGGCCATCGGACAAATGGGCGTCCATCTGGTCTTCTTTCTTCACATCTCGAGCGGGCCGGAAGGCACAAACAACATTCTGGCGCTGGCGTTCGGCGTGTTCGTTGTCGCACTCGTAGTGTTTGGCTCCATGATCATCATGGCCAACCTGAATTCCTCGATGATGACGTCCAGCCTCCCGACCGCCATGCACCACTAACTACGCATCGGAAGTAGCCACCGCTTGCGCTCAGACAGAGCATTCCAAGAAGGGCGATGGAACTTCCGAGCGCGCGCGTGCGTTCGCCCTTGGCGCCGCTGGCGTTTGGACGCGCGGTACTCCGCTGGCCTGCTGGCGGCTCTCGTCGTACTCGGACGGCTCACAGCCGTAGGTTTGCCGAAATGCACGCAAAAAGCTGCTTCGACTGGCGTAGCCCACCTCCTCGGAGATTCGTCCGACAGAGAGCTGTTCACCCTTGAGCAGCATCAGCGCGCGACGCATCCTGAGTTGACGCAAGACCACACCTGGGGTGACGCCGAACGCCTCGTGGAAGCGTCGCATGAAGAACGATCGACTCAAACCCGCCCGCGACGCCATCCTGACCGTTGAGTGGTTCGCTCCGGGGCTATTGGCCATGTCGATGAAGGCCTGCGAGATGCGTTCATCGCCGAAGGCGGAGAAGCGCTCGCTCCAAAGGTGACCGTTGGCGATTGAACGCCGCAGGATCTGAACGAGGACTTGTCGAAGCATCGCCTCAACCATCGCATTCATGCCGCAGTCTCTTGCAGCGAGCTCTCGCTCGATATCGGCAAGCACCAGTTCCGAGGGAGATCCGACCTCAAATCGTTCGATGAGTGGCCCCTTGAGCGAATCGAAGAGTCCGACCTCGATGGCGTAGCGTGCCGAAATCGCGGCGCTGAACAGCACCAGCCCCTCATAGGCGGCCTCCCCTACCCGCGCGACAGCCGGCCGAGTGCCTTCGCTAGGACGGGCAGCAAGCTCATGTCCGCTTGCACGGGAACTTGCGGCGCACAGAGTTGTCTGCCCGTTAGAAGGCACAACGACAAGCGAGCCTTGAAATATAGGCACGGGAGGACGATTCTCGGACGCGAGCCAGCCCGACCCGGACTTGACGAAGTGCATCATGACCGACGTCGCACATGACAGCTCGCGACGATGCCCGGGCGATACGCACGCAATGCTATGCACGGAGGTGCCCAGCTCCAGCGGATCGACCAATTTGGAGATGTCTATCCTCGGCGGGGAGCTCTCTGCACTGTCGCGACGCTCCGAACCCGATTGGGCGATCCAGTGTCTCTTCGCGTCTAGAGTCGAGTGCATCATGTTCACTGCGTGCCGAGGCGTCAGTCCGCCAAGGCCTCTAGTCGCCGCATCAGCAACTGCTCGACGCCAGCGCCGGTGGTCAACCTCTTCACTCCGAGGCATCCAAGCGCCATCGGCGAGAGCGTCGTTGACACGGGCAGTAGTCCTCGACAGAAGATAACGTCCAACGGGAGCCCTATCGCTTCGATGACGGCTCGCAGCTCGTCCTCCTCTCCAATGCCCGGCACGTACAGGCCGTCGGCCCCTGCCCTTTCGTAGATCGCAGCCCGGCGGATCACTTCAGCGACCCTCGCTTGATCGTCCTCGGCCTGACACAGAAAAACGTCAGTCCGAGCATCGACGAAAAGATCCAAGCCGGCGCTCAGAGCTGCCGTCTTGATGCACTCGATCTTGGCTGCCATCAAGCTGGCGTTCTCGTTTTGATCGCACAGCGTGATTCCCGAGATGCCGAGTTCGAGAAGGGCCTTCACGTGCTCTGCGACCAACGACGGAGACGCTGCGAATCCGTCCTCGACGTCGACCGACAGAGGTAGTTGGACGACTGCGGCAACGCCGCCCACGAGCTCCTTCAGCCGCTCGAAGACAAGCGCCGGGTCAAACCGGTCAGCATCGGGAGCGGCACACCAGCCCACCGATACCGCGGGCGCGCCCAACCTTAAGGCAACCTGAGCGCCGGCCAAGTCCCACACGCTGGGGACGACCATTGGCATACCGCCTTGACAGAGATCTCGCAAGCCACTGCCAGCAGTCATCACGCGCCTCCTGCGGTGCCCGACACCACCTATTTCGACGGCTGCGGGGCGTTATACCTACCCTATGGATGCTCCAATAGGGGGCATGACCTATAGGTCAGCTACAAGGCACGATGTTCACACGCATCTGGTCGTTTGAAAGGTGCATCTAGTCGCGCGAGTTCGCATATCTCATATGCACCTGCAGCATGAGCCGACGATACCCGCCCAAGATACATTCGCCGTGGGGTCGATGTGTGGCGCCCTCTACCCAGACTCCTGTACGCGGGCGCCCTACTGTTTGGGATGCTGCACCAGGATGTGCTGAACTACGCGCAAGAATTGCATAGCTGGCTGCTCCACAGGCAAGAAGTGCGCGGTGAATCCGACTATCGTTCGCATAGAACAAGGGGACTCTCGCGCTTCGGCATCGGGAGCCAGCTGGGGGGAGGGCGTAGGAACAACGCCACCAAAAGCATGGATTGGCCCAAGGTGGTTCACTCCGTCGCGCGCTCGCAAAGCGATCGCGTGCCGCATGCCCAAACCGATCCATTCTTCTGATGACAGACCTTTTTGGCGCTATCAGCTTGTTTGTCCGGGTGGCACGTTCAGGTAGCTTCTCCCAAGCAGGCCGCGAACAAGGACTATCTCAGCCCACCGTATCCCGAGCGATAGCGGCGCTCGAAAAGGACATCGGAGTTTCCCTCTTCACACGCACACCCCGTGCCGTGGTTTTGACGGAAGCAGGAGCGGACTATTTCAGCCGCGTCGAATCGATTCTCGGAGCACTCGACGAGGCGACCCACATCGTGCGAGGGACAGGCGAGCTGAGGGGAACGTTGAGACTCGGTCTGTCCTCCAATTTTGGACTGCGCGAGATCATCCCTCGCCTTCCAAGGTTCCTGGAGAAGCACCCAGAGCTCCACGTGACCATGCTCTTCGACGACGAGCGGCAAGACTTGGTCACGCAGGGAATCGACGTGGCGTTCCGTTTCGGCCAGCTCTCCGATTCAACTGCGGTCGCCAGGCGGATCTGCTCGTGCACAAGAGTCGCGGTGGCCGCTCCAAGCTACCTTGCGAAGGGTGCAGCACCGCACGTGCCGGCCGACCTTGCGAGCCACACGCTGGTGGCAGGGCCTGCGAACGCTACGCCTACTCTCTCGTTTCAGCAAGACGGACGATTGGTCTCGGTGCGCATTCCGAGCCGAATCACGGCCTCCCTCACCGAGGCAACTGTGGCCTCGGCAGTAATGGGGCTCGGCATCGCCGTGACACCACTGAGTGCGTGTATGAGCGAGCTAGCCAGCGGTTTGCTGATACGCGTACTCCCAGATTGGCAACTTCCAGATGTCGAAGTGCACGCTGTCTACCCGGCAGGCAGGTCAGCCAAACCTGCAGCCCGCGCAATCATCGACTTCATCGCCTCCGAGATCGGGCAGCACGACTCCTATCCGCTCTCCCTTACCCAGCCAGAACAGCCAACCACGGAAGAGTTGCTGTCGGCCATCAAGCGTGTTGGTTCGGTTCATCTCGGCCATACAGCCAGCTGCTGAGGCGCAGGTACCATCTCGCCTCAAGCCTATGCAGTCATCGCATAGAAGACATTCGGACTCATGGCTTGTGGGGAAGGCTTCGCTGTTCAAAGCTCCATGGGTCGCGCGAAACGCCTGAGCCGGAGCCGTAGAACATGTCGCTGCAGGGCAAATTGGAAGCGCTCCGGCAGCAGTTCGGTGTGGAAACACGCTCCGACGCACTCATAGCGATCCTTCGCGCGGTCGAGAACGTCGTAACTGCAAATCACGCCGCTCACGCGCTCAAGGCTGGCAGCCGTGCACCGTCGTTCGAGCTCGAGGGACAACGCAAAGCCACCGTCTCCCTCACAGAGCAGCTTGCACGAGGCCCTGTGGTCTTGCTGTTCTACAGAGGCGCTTGGTGCCCTGCGTGCAACCTCGAGTTGCAGGCCATTCAAGCCGAGGCGACGGCTGTATCTCGGCTGGGCGCCAGCATCGTTGCGATCTCCCCGCAGACGTCTGATCAGAGCCAGAAGGTCGCCAAGCGATTTGGTCTGAGCTTCCAAATCTTGAAGGACGCCGGCGGTCGAGTGGCAAATGAGTTCGGGCTGAACTGGACCGTTCCGCCCGAGATTCGCAAGCTATACCTGGGCCTGGGCATCGACCTGGCCAAGTTCAATGGCGACGAGCGCTGGTCGGTGCCACTACCGGCGCGCTACGTCATTGGAAGAAGTCAGGTCATTGAGTACGCGGAAATCAATGCGAACGATGAGCAGCGCTTGAACCCTTCCGACCTCTTTCCCGCATTGGAGAGTCAGGAACGTCGGGCGCAACCGCGCGTGCAGGCCGAAGACGGCGATCGGACGTGGAAGGCACGTCGCACCGTGAGCTGACCCAGTCAACAACCGAGGAACAACCATGGCCGACTACGAAAAGAACCCGCGAGCGATTGCCGAACTGACCGCGGAGCAATTCCAGGTCACGCAGCGCGGTGCTACCGAGCGCCGTGGGACAGGCGCGTATCTGCATAACGACAAGGTCGGCATCTACGTCGACATCGTCTCGGGCGAACCGCTCTTCGCTTCGTCCGACAAGTACGAATCGGGGTGCGGCTGGCCGAGCTTCACGAAGCCCATCGAACCAGCTCATGTGAACGAGCTCGTCGACAAGTCGCATGGCATGGTTCGAACAGAGGTGCGGTCGAAGCACGGAGACAGCCATCTAGGCCACGTCTTTCCGGACGGCCCAAAGGATCGCGGAGGGTTGCGCTACTGCATCAACTCTGCTTCCCTCCGGTTCGTCCCTCTGGAAGACATGGTCGCGCAGGGCTACGGCGACTATCTCGACCAAGTCGACGCAACCTAGCCTGTACGCACATTCGGCGCGGAGTGACGACACCGGTTGGACAGGTGGCACGAGCGTACAGAATCCGCGCACCACAAGGTCGCATGTCGAGCCCGTATAGAAGTCATGCACCGTGCGGGCTAGTTCACATTGGCGCGATCGCAGAAGCTCCGCCCATCCCTGGGTTGTGTTGAGCGTGAGCGAATGTCCCTCGAGAAGCAGTTTGAAGACAGCGCGCTGTGCGTGGCCACAGCGGTCTGGCCCGCCAAGTCGCTCGAGGCCATCGCATGCGCACGCGAAACGTCGAAGAGGCTTGACGGATCCCTTCACGATGATGTCCGTCTTCGCATCTGCGACCTTCGACCGGTTCTCGTCGCGTACGCGCGCAAGCAAGTGGCTAGCGAGCACTGGGTGCAGGACGCCGTGTCCGCAACCATGCTGGTCGCACTTGAAAGGCCTGACACGTTCTCCGGGCGGTCTCGGCTTCTCTCGTGGCTCGTCGGAATCCTGAAACACAAGCTGGTCGACGAGATCCGTCTCAGCCATCGCCATACGCAAGCCTTTGACGCCGAACCCGACAACGAAGCCGGCTCGATGAGGAGCAGTGCGGCCGCAGACGAAGACTGCGTTTGGACGTGCCTGCAGAGAGAGCAGCGACTCCTGCGCATTTCCAAGTGCGCGGACTCCCTCGTTGGTATCTACAGGCAGGTCTTCGTCATGAAGGACCTGCTGCAACTCGAGACTGACGACATCTGCGCGCGCCTCGAGATTAGCAACAACTACTTCTTTGTCCTGCTGCATCGCGCACGCCAACAGGTCAGGTCCTGTGCGCTTGCCGCCTCCTGCCACGACGACGCCTCCACGTCTCACCCCCGACGCAGACGCCTGCGCCACAACGCCTAGGAGAACTGCCATGCCAACCGCCAATGCCAACAATTCCGTTCACTACCGCTTCGCCGACGTCGACGGCGTAAAGGTCTTCTATCGCGAGGCGGGCAGCCCCGACTCCCCCGTCATGCTCCTGCTGCACGGGTATCCGACGCACTCGGGCCAGTACCGCGAGCTCATCCCGCGCCTCGCGCCGCACTTCCGCGTCATCGCGCCCGACTTCCCTGGCTTCGGCTTCACGCAAGTGCCCAAAGAGAGGAACTACAAGTACACGTTCGAAGGGCTGACCAACACGCTCGAGGCGTTCGTCGACAAGCTCGGGCTGAAGGCATACAGCCTTTACATTTTCGACTACGGCGCGCCAACCGGCTTGCGCCTGGCCGTGCGCCACCCGGAACGGATAAAGGGGCTCGTCACACAGAACGGCAATGCGTACACCGAAGGCCTCGGCGACGCGTGGGGCCCGATGCAGAAGCTCTGGGCTGACCCGACGCCGGCGAATCGCCAAGATGTCGCGGACAAGGTCATCACCTTCGAAGCGACCAAGTGGCAATACGAACACGGCGCCGAGCCGAACCTCGAGATGATGGCGCCCGAAACGTATACGCTGGACTACGCGCTGCTCGAACGCCCCGGGAACAAGGACATCCAGCTGGATCTCGTGCTTGACTACGCGAGTAATCTCAAGGAGTACCCATCGTTCCACGAATTCTTTCGGAAGTCCAACTTCCCGACGCTGGTCATCTGGGGCAAGAACGACGCGTTCTTCATCCCGCCTGGCGCTGAGGCTTTCAAGCGCGACATCCCGCACGCGGTCATCGAGTTCGTCGACACGGGCCACTTCGCGCTCGAGACGCACGGCGAGTACATCGCCAAGCGGATCATCGAAGTGCTAGTCAAGTGACGCAACCCGTCCACGGGTTGCAGCTCATGACAGGACCGCGACTGACATGACGCCCTTAATTGTCGCGGCTCTGCTTGGCCTGGTCATCGGGATCGGCTGCCGGTGGCTCGATTTGCCGTTGCCAGCCCCACCCACTCTAGTGGGAGCGGGCATCGTTTGCGCGATCACGATCGGCTACCTGTTCATCGACTTCTGCATGAAAGGACGGCCATGAGGTCGTCGCAGCTCGCGCTCCGAAACAAGATCGTGATGGGCCTCGCTCTGGGCCTCCTGCTAGGCGGACTCTGTCGGTGGCTCGGGCTGACTTCACCGGCGCCGACCGCGCTGAGCGGCGCGCTTCTCGTAGTCGCCATGACAGGCGGCTACCTACTGACGGGCCGCTGGTTAGTACACCGCGCATGCCAGTCTTCAGCCCTCTGCGCCGGTCCGGACGGCACGACGACGAAGGCCACGCCACCTGCCTCGGAACGCCCAATTCCCTCGCACCGCACGCCTTCCCATCGGAAAAGTCGGCGCCATCGCTAGACCAGAGTCAGCGCCCATCTACCCCTGGGTCGCCACCCAGGACGTCGATGAGGAATTGAACGAAAGTCCGAGACGCAGGCTTTGTGAGATTTCCCGCCGGGAACACTGCACTGATTGTCTCAACGGGCATCGTCCACTCGGTGAGGATTTGTACCAGCAAGCCCTCTTCGAGCTCTCGCCGGCACCCAAGGTCGGCCGTAGAGATGATTCCAAGCCCTGCAACGGCCGCGACAGTTGCGCCCTCATTGACGGACGTCACGAGATTGCTCTGCACCTTGATGGATGAGGTGCGTCCGTTGCGCTCGAACGTCCAGCCACGCATGCTCGCACCCGGCGGGCCCATGATGACCGTGTGATTGACCAGGTCGGCTGGGGATTTCGGCGCCCCGCGAAGCTTCAGGTATTTGGGCGAAGCCACAAGCATGCGCTTGGTGGATCCGACCGTTCGTGCGATGAGCCCCGAATCTGCGAGCTCGCCGAGCCGAATGGCGACGTCCAAGCCCTCCTTCAGCAGGTCCAAGCGCCTGTCGTCCATCATGAGCTCGATGTGCAGGTCCGGGTGCTGCGCCATGAATTCCGGAATGCGGGGGATGACTTCTCGGATCGCGATGCCAGGGGGAAGGCCGACTCGGAGGTGGCCGCGCAGCTCCCCATTGCCCTTGACGGTCTGGTTTGCCTCATCGAGCGCGGTGAGAATCGGCTCGATGCGCGCCATGTAGTCATGGCCGGCGTCGCTTAAAACGATCGCCCTGGTCGAGCGAACGAACAGAGCCACCCCAAGGGAGCGCTCGAGGGTGGCGATGGCTCGCGAGACGGATGGTTGCGGGATGCCGAACTCGCGGGCGGCCTTTGAAAAGCTGCCCGTCCTTGCGACTCTGATGAAGAGTCTCAACGATGTCAGGTTCTCGCTCATATCTGCGGTGCGGCTCCGGGCTGCGCTGTTGATTTCCATCTGCGCAGACAACCGATCGGTTCGATTGCGCATCGCCATCAGAACCGTGTACGCGACCACTGCACGCCCTGGCGGCTGGGTCAAATCTCGACAAGAACCTTCCGGCGGTGGGTGCCCGATTGCTGCACCGCACACGCCCTACTCTCTCACAGCTTTGCTCGGCAACTGGCCCGGGGCCTAGCGTAGCACCCCCATTCGTCGCAAGGTCTGCATAGTTTTCACCGAATCTGCAAAGCCAGCGGGGCCGAGGCGACAGCCCCGGCCCCTCCGGCGCCGGCCGGCGGTGCGTACATCCCCGAGGCACACGACACCTGCCGGCCCAAAGACGTCCCCGACCGTCACGGGCAACGCCATCCTAGCGTCATGCCGCTTACGCAGCGACCGCCTCTTCCATCACCGGGAAGTCGACCTCGGGCTGGCCGATGTTGTTGATGAAGTTCGTCAGCAGGAACTGCGCCGTCAGCGCAGCGATCTCGAGCACTTGGCTGTCGGCCCACCCGGCCTGGCGCAGCAGCACGAGGTCGTTGTCGCTCACGCGACCGCGCGTTTCGGCCACCTTGCGCGCGAATGCCACGGCGGCAGCGCGCTTCGGGTCGCTCGAGGTGCCTTGGCGATTCAGGGCGACTTCTTCAGCAGACACACCGCCCTTGGTCACGGCCAGGTGCGAATGCGCCGCGATGCAGTAGTCGCAGCCACTGCCTTCCGAGATGACGATGCCGATCGCTTCGCGGGTCTTCAGGTCGAGCGTGCGGGCCAGATTCGATTGGATGCCGAAGAACGCGGTAAGCGTGTTCGGGCTGATCGACATCAAGCGATGCAGGTTGGGCACGAAGCCCAGGTTCTTGCCGACGGTATCGAGCGCGGCATGGGTTTCCGCGGCGGCTTGCTCGCGGGTCGGAATAGCAATGCGGGACATGATCCGGTTTCTCCATTAAGCGTCGCCTTTTGGCGGCACAGCGAGAATTTAGGGCTTCCCAGCCCTTTTGATAATCCGGCAAGGCCGAGATCCATCCTCTCAAAACGAGAGGCAATCCATGGCACCGAGCAGTGCGCCGATCCTACCTACCAGGCAAGCGGGGGACAATTCGGCCAGGAAGCCAGCGCGCTCTGCCTACGGTGACCATCCGCGTTACGGATAGCTGTTACCGCCGGGATCTGCTTGTGCATAAGGGGGCCGCCTTTAACAATCGATCCAAGAGAACACTGCCCAAAACCGTTGCGCTGAAGGACATCTCATGGCAATCACTTTCTATCGAGTTAGCGTTCCCGTCCTCGTACGCGGCCTGCGCATCCTTCGCACCTACCTCGACTACGCGGAAGCATTTGCCAATGAAGGGAACCGCCCCGTCGAGCAACTTCTCGAGGCGAGATTGGCCCCAGACATGATGACTTTCGCTGGGCAGATCCAGCGAGCCAGCGACGCAGCCAAAGGTGGCATGGCAAAGGCATCCGGCACCAAGGCGCCGTCGTTCCCGGATGTCGAAACTACGATCGACGAGCTGCGCGATCGCATCGACAAGACTATCAGCTTCGTAGAGTCGTTCAACCCTCAGCAGGTGGACGGGAGGGAGGACGCGCTAACGGACGCGAAGCAGCTAGGTGGAAAGGAAAAAGCTCGGGCGGAAGACTACGTCCTCCAGGTCACACTGCCGAACTTCTTCTTCCACGTTACAACGGCGCACGACATCCTGCGCAACCAAGGCGTCAAAATTGGGAAGAGGGACTACCTCGGCCATTTCTTCTGACTCTCGTGCCATCAGCTCCCCGGCTGGTCAGCGGTGAAAGGTGTCGCGAAGCACGACGGTGCGGTTGAAAACGGGCGCGTCCAATCGATGCTCGATCATGTCGGCAACGAAGTACCCGTGCCTTTCGAACTGAACTGGGGACTCGGGTGAGAGTAGGCGGAGCGAGGGTTCGAGAAATCCACGGAGCCGGCGCACGCTGGTCGGATTGAGCTCCTTGGCCAGCTCGCTCCCTTCCGAGCCAGGATGCTCGCTCTTGAACAAATGCTCGTAGAGATTGATCGTTGCCTCGAGCCCATCTGTCGAGCTAACCCAGGTGACGACGCCCTTCACCTTGATAGCATCTGCGCCTGGCGTGCCGCTCTTGGTATTTGGAACGACGTTTGCGGTCACCGCCGTGATGTTCCCTGCCTCGTCCTTCTCGCATCCAACACACTCGACGACCAGGCCGTAGCGCAGCCGAACTCGGTTTCCTGGGAAGAGGCGCTTGTACCCCTTCGGCGGCACTTCCGCGAAGTCATCGCGATCAATCCAGACACGGTTGGAGAGCTCAAAGCTGCGTTCACCCATGTCTGGTCGATGCACGTTTGCCGGCGCCGTACAGGGTTCCTTGTGGTCCGGGCTGCCGAACACGACGGACCAATTCAACAGCGTCAGCGGTACGGGGTCGAGGACGGCCATCGCCCGCGGGGCACGCTCCTCAAGGTCGTCGCGGAGGGCGATGTCCAGCCACTCGTAGTCGATCCACGTGTTGTTCTTGGTCGCACCCGTTCGCTCACTGAGGAGGCGAAGGCTGCCCGGTGAATAGCCACGCCTGCGAAGTCCCGCGATGGTCGGCATGCGAGGGTCGTCCCAACCCGTGACGTGGCCTTCGTCTACGAGCATACGCAACTTGCGTTTGCTCGTCATAAGGTAAGTCAGGTTCAGGCGCGCGAACTCGTACTGCCTAGGCAAAGGCCTCGAGAAGAGGCCGAGATCTGCCAAGTGCTCCAGCAGCCAGTCGTAGAACGGTCGCTGATCCTCGAATTCGAGCGTGCAGATGCTATGCGTGATGCACTCGAGTGCGTCCTCGATCGGGTGCGCGAACGGGTACATCGGGTAGATGTGCCACCGGCCACCAACCCTGTGGTGATGCGCCTCTCTGATTCGATAAAGCGAAGGGTCCCGCATGTTGATGTTGGGGTTCGCCATGTCGACTTTGGCACGCAGGACCATCGCTCCCTCCCCATGCGCGCCGTCTCGCATTTCTCGCAGTCGAGCGAGGTTGTCTTCGGGCGATCGGTCGCGAAACGGACTGTTCTGCCCTGGATGGTTGAAGTCGCCGCGCGTGCGCCGAACTTCCTCTTGCGAACGCTCGTCGACATACGCCAGACCAGCACCCGTCAACGCCTCTGCCGCCTGGTACATGAAGTCGAAGTAGTCGCTGGCAAAGTAGAGGTTGTCGCCCCAATCAAAGCCCAGCCACTTCACGCTATCCTTGATGGCATCCACGTACGCCGTGTCCTCCTTGTCGGGATTGGTGTCGTCGAGGCGCAGGTGGCAGACGCCGCCGTAGTCCGCAGCCAGACCGAAGTTAAGGCAGATAGCCTTAGCGTGCCCGATATGCAAGAAGCCATTGGGTTCGGGAGGGAACCGAAGTCGGACTCGAGCGACGTCTGTGCTTCCGGCAGCTTGGACGTCCGCGCCACCAGGACGCCCCGCCCACCTCCGACTGGCGAAGGCGCCATTGGTCAAGTCGTGCTCAATGATGTGCCGCAGGAAGTTCGGCTGTTGGAGCGCCTGCGTCTCGGCCGAGGATGCGGTTGAGTTGGACATTGCTGGCAGTTCCGGTTGCTCGCCGACACGGCGAGGCTCTGGCTAGAAGTCGTCGGTCTCCAAAACGGGACGACCCAGCGCCCATCTTGGTACAAGCCTGTCCCGCGCGACCTTTTGGATTTCATGTCGATGCGCATCGAACACCCCTGTCATTCGCCCAGGATCGCAGCCCTGGGCGCCAAAGTGATCCTCCAGCGCCTCCACCGTGATCTCCGCCCGCGCGGGTACCCCCAGGATCAAAACGGCAAACGCTACCGTCCCCTCTGACGTTAGCTCGGCAGCACAGCTCGGAAAGGCGATCGACTTCATGTGCGCTTCAGGTCGGAACAAGTATTTTTGGGCCTCGTCGCGTGCGACCTGATGCCCTATCGACCCGACGTTAGAGAGCGTGACGTGAGTCGTCGCGCTGGATGCGCGGTCGCTATGCACAAATTGCGGTCTATGGCGTCTCGCGCGCCATAGGTTCGCCACCATGCGATTACTGCATAGAAGTTATCGCGGCAAGCGCCTTCTGACCTTCTACGACGAAATACAGAATCCCAGCACCGCCGACAACCGCCGCTTCAGTGGAGCCACTTCCATGCAGCTGTCCAATGCCTCCAATGACATCTTCGCTTTGCTCATGGTCGCAGGCGTGCTCGGCCTCCGTCATGGATTTGACGCCGATCACTTAGCCGCAATCGATGGCATGACTCGGTTCAACGCCAATGACCGTCCGCAGCTGGCCAAGGCTACGGGGTTGCTCTTCTCTGCGGGTCACGGCCTCGTGGTTTTGGCTGTAGCGACTTTAGTGTCGCTGACCGCGAGATCTTGGACAGCGCCTGGCTGGTTAGAGCCGTTCGGCGCCTGGGCGTCCATCGCCGTCCTAACCTTCCTCGGGGTAGTGAACATCGGGGCGCTGCGGAGAGGCACCACCGACGCTTCAGTTCAGGGCGCCACCTTCAGAAGCGGCACGTTCTCATCGTTCTTGCGCGCGCGTGGCAGCCTGCAGATCATGGGCGTTGGTGCACTGTTCGCCGTGTCTTTCGATACGCTGACGCAGGCGGCGCTTATGGCGGTGACGGGAACGGCTTTGCGCGGCTTTGGTACGGCTCTGGCACTGGCCGGCGCTTTCGCAGTTGGAATGGTCGTCACTGACGGCCTGAACGGCCTATGGGTCGCGCGGCTCATTCGCCGCACGGACAAGACGGCGCTGCGTGCGTCCCGAATTATGTGCGTCAGCGTCGCCTGCATCAGCCTTGGCACTGCTGCCCTGGGCGTCGGCGCCCAGTTGTCTTCGGATTTTCGGGGCTGGGCCGAAGTCAATGAGACTTGGTTCAGCGTACTCATCATCGTCATCATGCTGGCAAGCTTCTCGTTCGGTCTAGCGACCAGTCCGAAACGCCCAAACGCGACCATGTGAGACGGAGCCGCCTGTCCTGAGACGGGTTGCCAGGGGCTGCGCGCCCCCTCTTTCGGTGGACGCGCCCGCAAAGGCCCTTTCAGGCGGTGCCGTAGCCGATGTTGCCTTGGATGGCCGCAAGGCCGGTCTGCTCCACAGACGTGAACGGCGACCCGTAGTACGGGAACTCCGAGATCACACGATCCGCCGCAGGGGCCACGCCATCGGCCACGGCGCGGTTGGTGGCCAACGACACCATCACATCGTAGGCATCGGCCGTCAGCGGTCGGCCGTTGAACCTTGCCACCTCGAACGAGGCTTCCGTGCCGATCGAATACGGAAGCATCGTCGGGCAGAGGCGGTCGGCCAGCTCCTGCCCGTACTTGTCGGGCTCGGCGGTGTTGCCGGCATATCCAGCCAGCCTGGACGTCAGCTTGGCGATGGCCGGGCCGAAACGCTCCGCGTCGTGCGCCGGCGGTGACGCGTGGAATTGGTCAGGGAGCTCAGGCGTCGACGGATTGGCCAGGAACAGATGCGTGATGAGCGGGAGCCCCCAGCGTGCCACCTGCACCTCTGCTGCATGTCCGAACAGCGACACGGTCGCCCACACGTTGATGTCGCCCGATCCGATCAGATGGTTGGGCACTTCGAGCACCATCGCCATGACGTTGCGCGTGCGGAAGAGGTTCTCCTTGTGCTCGAACGCGGCCGGGTCGAACTTGTTCTTGTCGAACAGGTTGCTCAGCATCGTGAAGAACGCGATGGCGTCCGCGGCCCAGAGCTCCGGCACCATGCCAGCGAATGCCTTGACGTCCCCGTCCTCGATGACTTTGCCCGTCGTGCCCTTCGCGATTGCCACTCCTCGCAGCTCCGGGAGTTCAGAGGGCCCGGCTCGCAGCACCTGGATGGACTGGACGTGTCGGTGCTCGTCGCCGGCCGCGTGCTGGGCGTCGCCGAATCGGAACTTGAACGCGAGCTCCTCCTTGCTGTCGCCATCCAGGTCGATCCTGAAAGCGTAGATCCCTTCTGGGTGGAAGGTGTCGGGAGACGAGATCCCCGCATCCGCGCAGCACGTCATGGCGAGCACGGTGCGTTCGCCCGTGCCCTTGAAAACGTACAGGTCGCAGATGTTCAGCCGAGGGTCGGACTTTGCCTGATCAGTATCGAAGTGGTGAGACATGTGATTGCTCCGCAGATTCGGTCGCGATACACGACGGCGCGCAGGCGTGTGCTCAATGAGCCACCAACGCGATGAGTCTCCACCTTCCCACGAACCACGCTGGCACGCAGTACCGTGGAGTCCGAAAATTGATCCTTTTGGTCAAGCTGAGAGCCGGCAGACGCAAGATCCGCATAGGCTTCCGTCGAAAGCGCAAGAACGCAGCGCATGCCCCGCCTACCGTGACAGTATTGCGGTCGAACCCCAAGGCGTGAGCTCTCCGCTCAGCGGCGACGTCGATCCAAATGTCACAGGACTGACCCCGATGCTCGACGCGCTAAACGATCCTGAAATCTCCCGAACGCACCAAACGTTCCCGGTGTTAAGCCCGGAAGACCAATCCCGTGTCTCGCTATATGGCGAGCGAGTGTGCTTCGAAGCATCTGACCTTCTAGTCTCCGCCGGTACGCCGGTACCCGGCCTTATCTTCATCCTCGAGGGCGCGGTGGAAGGGCGGCGTCGGGATGGTTTGGGTCGGTCCAAGCTCGTACGTGAGTTCCAGCCAGGCGAGTTTGTCGGCGAACTCGGCGCTCTCTCCGGCGCCCCAGCCCTCATCGACGGGCGCGCGGTCGGACAGGTCGCTGCCCTGGTCGTCTCCCCCGCCCGTCTTCGTGCACTCATCATCGCTGAGGCAGAGCTGGGCGAGCGATTGATGCGCGCGCTCATTCTCCGGCGCGTGGGACACATTGGCTCAGGTGCAACGGGCCCTATGTTTGTCGGCGACGCTTCCTCCCCCGCGCTCATCCAGCTAGAGCGCTTTCTTTGGCGGAATACCCAGCCGTATCACACCCTGGACGCCCGTTCCAGCGCTGACGCGACGGAGCTGCTAGACCACCACGGCGCTGCTGCGCACGACGTACTCGTCATCTGCCCCGACGGCTCGGCGCTCATCAACCCGGCCGAGCATGACCTCGCCAGGCGACTGGGCATGGTCGACCATCAGGAACACACCAGAACCTATGACGTGCTGATCGTCGGCGCCGGCCCTGCAGGTCTCGCGACTGCCGTATACGCGGCATCGGAAGGGCTTTCCGTAGCCGGTCTCGATTGCCGTTCGTTCGGGGGTCAAGCTGGCGCCAGCACGCGGATCGAAAACTACCTTGGCTTTCCAACCGGCATCACTGGCCAAGCGCTAACCGGACGCGCGTTCGTCCAGGCGCAGAAATTCGGCGCGCAGATGTTGATTCCGTCTCAGGTGGTTGCACTTGACTGCAGCCGAGCATGCACCGCCAACGAGTCAACCGTCACTCTCGCCGACGGCCGCGCGATCACTGCCCGCTGCATCGTTATCGCGAGCGGCGCACGCTACCGTCGACCCGAAATCAAGGGAATCGCCGAATACGAAGGAAAGGGCGTCTGGTACTGGGCGTCCGCGCTCGAAGCCCAAGTGTGTGCCAAGCAGCCGGTCGTGCTGGTCGGCGGTGGCAACTCGGCTGGCCAAGCTGCGGTGTACCTGGCTCGGCACGCATCGACCGTCTTCATGGTGATCCGAGGCAACGGATTATCCAAGACGATGTCGCGGTATTTGATTGACCGAATCGAGGCATCGAAGAACATCGAGCTGAAGACGCGCACGGATATTGCAGAGGTTGTCGGTGACTCCGAGCGCGGAGTCACGGGCGTCCGACTACGCCATCGCATCGACGGTGAAGAGGAATTCCTGGGACTGTCCAACGTCTTCATGTTCGTCGGCGCCGACCCGGAGACCGAGTGGCTTCAGAGCTGCGGCGTGGAAGTGGACTCTGCTGGCTTCGTTCTCACAGGTGACGATCTGCCAGGCGAACGTACCCCGAAGCCCGCAGGCCTAGAGACAAGCGTACCCGGCATCTTCGCTGTGGGCGACGTCCGCTCAGGTTCGGTCAAGCGAGTCGGTAGCGCGATCGGCGAAGGAGCCATGGTGGTCCCCATGGTTCACAGGCGGATCGCAGCACTTGCCGACCAACGATGAACTACTGTCTCCTAAGCAGGCGCAAGCGCCTTTTCAGAACCAGTTTCAGGGCCGGTTCCGGGCCCGATTTCAAGTAGTTCGGTCAGGTCGCGCGGGCTTTGAGATTTCAGCCTTGCATCGACGCGCGTACGCCCTTGCCGTAGATGACCGGCAGACCTTCCTGCTCGGCCGGCGAATATGCAGCCCCGTAGTACGGAAAGACCGAGACCACCCGACCAGCATCCGGCGCGACGCCATCAGACACCTCGCGATTTGTGGCGATTGAAGCCATCACATCGAGGACATCGGCCGTGAAAGGCCGGCCGTTGAACACCGAGACGTCGAAGCGAGCCTTGGTGCCCAGCGTGTATGGAAGCATCGCCGGGCACAGCCGATTGGCGACCTTTTGCCCGTACTGCTCCGGCTCGGTTGTGTTTCCCGCACTTCCCGCCAGCGAGGCAGTCACCTTGGCCACCGCGTCGCCGAATAGGCTCATGTCCTGGTGCGGCTGAGATACGTTGAACTGATCGGCCAGCCCTGGATTGACCGCATCGGTCAGAAATAGATGGGTCATCAGCGGCAGGCCCCATCGTTGCACTGGCGCTTCGGGCGCATGTCCGAAAAGCGAGACCGTAGCCCAGACGTTGATCTCGGCCGATCCGATGAGCGCGTTAGGAACTTCGAGCACCATCGCCATGACATTGCGATTGCGATACTTGTTGACCTTCGGCTCGAAGACCGCGGGGTCGTAGACGCCCTCGTTGCGGAGCTTCGTGAGCATGTTGAAGAACGCCCGCGAATCCGATGCCCAGAGCTCGGGCACCACGCCCGCGAACGCCTTGATTGCATCAGCCTCCGTCGAGGCGTCTTTCGTTCCGCTCAGCAAGAGAGTCCCGTCCAGGCCTGCAAGTTGGGCTTCAGTCGAGCGAAACACTTCGAAAGGCTGGACATGTCGATGCTCATCCCCGGGGGCGTGTCCAGCCTCGCCGAATCGGAACTTGAATGCCAACTCTTCTCGGCCATCTCCGTCGAGGTCGATGCGAACTGCATAAATCGCCTCAGGATGGAACGTGTCGGGCGATGAAATGCCCGCATCCGGACAGCACGTCATCGCGAACACGGTGCGATCGCCCTCGGCCTCGAAAACGTAAAGGTCGCATATGTTCAGGCGGAGGTCTTCTTTTGCCTGAGACGTATCGAAGTGATGAGACATGGTTTCTGTACGCTGGGGTGGGACCTCTAACCGTCTCACGAAATGCGTCCTTGCGCACTAGCGCAGAGTCCAAAAAATGACCCATAGGCTTCGCCGACAAGGCGTCAGTCGCAAGTTCTGCATAGCGCCTCTCAATAACGCAAGATCGAATCGACTCTCCCATCTAACGTGGTTGGCGTGCCGATCAGCTGAGCGAGGTTGACCTGCTGACCAACAGCCTCAAAAGACTGTCTTCGCGGACTGCCGAATGCTCGATACGCTGAATGACTCTGTGTCTCTGAGGAGGCAGCAAAGAACCTCGGCACCAGATGCCGGCAAGGAGGGCCATAACCACCTTCCAGGCGACTGCGCTAGGTCGCAGCTTCCGGTGGGTACGTGATGGTCTGCCCCTTCACACGCGCAAACGGCGTGAGCTTGTGCCGCTGCAGCCGCGTCGGACTCGAGATCTCGCAGACCTCATGCCCATGAACAAGCAAAGCGTCTGCGATGAGCGCCCGATGACAACGCCACGGCACCGCTTCGGCACACATGAATGCGACACGGTCACTCCTGAGCAGCTCCATGGCAGCAACCAGGCTCTCGTTGAAGTCCGGCGTCAGCATGTAGTCCGCGTAGCCGCGGAAGGACAGGTTGCGCCAGGCCGAATTCGGCGACTCCGAACTGGTTCGACGAAAGCCGCCCAGCCCTGGCGCCAGGGCGTAGCCAATCTTGCTCGCCTTCAGCGACTTGGCCAACGCATGCGTCTCGAACTGCGGATTGTGCCGCGACTTGGGAACGGTACGCACGTCGACCAGCTGGGTAATGCGGTGGCCAGTCAACAGCCCAATGAACTCCTCAATTGGTCTCATGGAGTGCCCGACCGTAAAAGCGCAGCAGCCAGCAGTTTCGCCAGAGGTCATGTCGCCGCCGTCGACCACAGATGGATGACTCAGCTCGTAGCTAGTGTCCCCATCGTTGCAGCAGCAGGTTGCGGTCATTCGTGCCATGCGCGTAGTGTGCCTCGTCCGGTCGAACGGCGGAGCGCCGTTGTCGACTACGCGGCACGCAGTCTCAGTTTCGTGTCCACATGCATCGATTGATGCGAGCTAGGCTCAAGCCCGGTGACAGCCAATCACGCCGGCGCGACGGATCCACCTTCCCAAGTTTCACCTCACAGCACTACAGGAGTCAGCATGTCTAAGACGGTCGCCGAAATGATGGTCGAAGTGCTTAACGACGCAGGCGCGTCTCGCTGCTACGGCGTGCCGGGAGACACCCTGAACTTCTTCACCGACGCTCTGCGCAAGAGCCCCATCCGCTGGATCCACGTCCGCCACGAGGAAGTCGGTGCTTTCGCCGCGGGTGCCGACGCCATGTTAACCGGCGAGTTGGCGCTGTGCGCCGGTTCCTGTGGCCCCGGAAGCCTGCACTTCATCAACGGCCTGTGGGAATCCAACCGCAACCGCGCTCCGGTCGTGCTGATCGCGAGCCAGATCGTGCGAGACGAACTCGGCTTCGAGTTTCCGCAAGAGGTTGATTTCAAGTCGGTCTATGCCTCTGGCACCGTGTTCTGCGAAGAGATCCGCACTCCTTCGCAAGCCAGGCGCATGACCGTGCTCGCGGCACAGGCGGCAATCGCACGCAAGGGCGTGGCAGTCCTCATCGTGCCAGTGGACGTCTCGCGCGCTGATGCGCCCGAAGAACCCGCTTTCAGCGTCCACCGCGCGTCGCCAGTTGTCGTTCCGAACGCCGACGAACTCATGCGAATCGCGGACGTCATCAACGCGGGCGAGAAGATCACAATCTACGGCGGCTCCGGCTGCCAGGACGCCAAGCGCGAAGTCATGGAGCTTGCTGCCCACCTGAAGGCTCCCGTTGCGCGCACCTCTCGAGCGAAGGACTTCCTGGAAGCCGACAACCCGTTCGATGTGGGTATGACCGGCATCTTCGGCGCCGAGGGTGGCTACAGAGCGCTGACCGAATGCGACACCCTGATTTTGCTGGGCTGCGACTTCGCCTGGCGCCAGTTCTATCCTTCGAAGGCGAAGATCGTCCAGATTGACCTTGACGGTGTCCACCTCGGCCGTCGACATCCCATCGACGTCGGCGCGGTGGGCGACATCGGCATCACCATCGAGGCGCTGCTCCCATTGCTCGACCGCCGGGACGACACCATCTTCTTGGACCTGTGCCGTACTCACAACGCGCACGCCATCAAGGAGCTCGAGGAGCGCGCCGTCCCCGGGACGCAAGGCGTCATCCACCCGCAGTACCTGACCGAGGTCATCTCGCAGCACGCTACCAAGGATACCGTCTACACGGCCGACGGCGGCTCACCCATGGTCTGGTGCCTTCGACACATCGCGTCCACTGGTGAAAACCGCACGGTCGTCAGTCTCAGCCACGGAACAATGGCGAACGCCATGCCACAGGCCTTGGGCGCGCAGGCCGCCTTCCCAGGCCGCCAGGTCATCGCGATGTCGGGGGACGGCGGCCTTTCGATGTTGCTCGGCGACCTGCTCACAGCCGTCCAGGAACAGCTGCCCATCAAGGTCGTCGTTTTCAACAACAGTTCGCTTGGCTTCGTAGAAATCGAGCAGAAGGTGGAAGGACTTCTGGACACCTACACCGACCTGAAGAACCCGGACTTCGCGCAAGTAGCGATCGCGATGGGTCTCTGGGGACGTCGTGTGACTGATCCGGCTGACGTACCCACGGCGGTTGCCCAATGGTTGGCCCAGCCTGGGCCTGCACTTCTGGACGCCGTGGTGCTCCGAAACGAGCTCGTAATGCCAGCGAAGGTGGAGGCGAGTCAAGTCTTCGGGATGGCGCTGTACGCGGCCAAGGGACTGCTCGCCGGCGGGGAGCACGCCAAGGGCGTTATCAGCCTCATCGAGGGCGCGCTTCGAACCTGATCTGTATCTCCCGCGACCACTCTGGAGCTCGCTTAATGTCTTCCATTCCCTCCAACCAAGCCGTCCCGATCGACGGGCCGATGCACTATCTCCCCGTCGCGCTCTTCGGTTCAGTCATGGGCCTGACCGGGCTCAGCGTCGCCTGGAAGCTGGCTCACCAGTACTTCGATGCGCCCCAGTGGGTTTCGACGGTGGCTGGCAGCTTGGCCATTGTCGCGTTCGTCGCCATGTTCGTTGCGTACGGGGCCAAGATGTTGTTCTCACCGCAGGCGGTCAGAGCTGAGTTCAATCATCCGATTGCCGCCAACTTCTTTGCGACATTTTTTGTCAGCATGCTGCTCTTGCCCGCGGTCGTCGCGCCAATTTCGCTTCTCGCGGCCCGCATCATCTGGTGCGCCGGTGCCATTGGGATGGTCGCGTTCTCGGTGGTCATCATCGACCGCTGGATCAGCGACCTGCAGCAGCAACACGGACACGCGTTGCCCGCATGGATTCTCCCGGTCGTAGGCATGCTGGATCTGCCTTTCGCGGTTCCATCACTCGGGCTGCCAGAACTCCATTGGGTGGCCGTATTGGGCCTGGCCGTCGGGATGTTCTTTGCGATCCCACTGTTCACACTCATCATGGCGCGGCTGATCTTCGAACCCCCGATGCCACAGCCCATTCAACCTACCTTGCTCATACTGGTGGCGCCAACGGCCGTTGGCGTGTCGGCCTACATGACCGTGGCCGGCACGGTCGACCTCTTCGACGAGTGCCTGTTCTTCGTCACGATGTTCCTGCTTGCGGTGTTCGTGGGACGGATGCGGTATCTCGTCCGAGTGTGTCCGTTCAAGGTGGCTTGGTGGGCAGTCAGCTTCCCATTGGCGGCGTGCATGATCGGGTCCATCAGGATGGCGATGTACTACAAGACGCGCCTAGCGGACACCTATGCGCTTGTACTACTCGCCTTTGGAACCCTTGTCATCGTCTTCCTGCTCGGTCGAACGCTCTACGGAATGGCTCGCGGAGAGCTCCGCGCGCTGACCACCTAGGCGCCTAGCCGAGGCACATAGCATCAAACATCCTGCGTTCTCTTCCAGGCAAGGTACTCGTCGTGCATGCAGACTGCGCAAGGACGGTATCCAGCTGACTTTGCCGTCTCCTCGTCAAGGAAGAAGACGCGATTGGCGACATACCCTCCGTGGGAGATGGCGCGCAGTGCAGCGGAGCAAGTCATGCGGCCGTAGATGTGCGTCTTGCGATGTCCGCCTAGGGTTCCCTGGACTGGACTCTGGTACGGTTTCCCGTCCTTCCCTATCAGAGTCCAAGTTCGCTCTGTCATGGCACCTTTCCGAACGTCAAATTGACTGCCGCGCGTTGACCCTCTCGCACGCGACTGACTGCGTTCTTTAGAATTACGCGGTAGTTCCCGCCAGCGCCCTTAAAGGGGCGCGCTCCACTAGAGAAGACAGCCACATCCCCCTTTTTCAGGGATACAACCATCGGCCGAGACTGCATACGTGGACGCTGCTCAGCCATAGCCAGCTCTCCACCCCTAAAGTCGGCGCCTGGCTGGGAAAGCAGGACGGTTGCTTCGAACTCAAAGCCTCCCGCCGCTTCTGTACCCTGCCGTAGTAGTATGTGGTCGCCGACCCCTAGTATCGAGTATTCGGCATTAGGTGTTAGATCGACTATAGGGTTGCGCTCTATCACTGAGCGTTCCGTGCCTTCTGCACGCTCCAAGTCAATCTGACGCACGATCTCACGCCACCGGCGCGCAATGGGCTGCAATTGGAGCACAAGTTCGTCGCCGAGGGACAACAGCTGTTGCGAAAGCGGCTGTGGGAGCCACCCGATTTTTCCAGCACCTCGCTGCGCCAGGTCGAGGTACCGCCACTTGGCAGAGCGCACACCGGCTTCGGCACTCGCAATCAAGGCACTCACTTCGTCGTCCGAGAACACGCCCGGCAAGACAGCTGCACCCTGTGCGGCCAGCTCCTCCTCGAGAGCGGGCCAGTCAAATTCGTCGATGCTTTTCATTGTGTTGCCGCGACTTGCGCGTCGGTCTTGTCCTCAGACTGCGAACCAGCCGCGGGCACTCTCCACAGATACCAGGCTGCGGCCGTGCGGTGTGGGCTCCAGGCTTCCGCGATGGAGCGCAGTTTCTTGGGCTTTGGAAGCTCATCCAGACCTTGCAGCCGTTGGTACCCTACCCTCACGCCATAGTCATCCACAGGCAGGACATCCTTTCGGTCGAGGGTGTACATCAGCAACATCTCGACCGTCCAGCGACCAACGCCCCGCAGGATGGTCAGACGCTTTATCAGCTCCTCGTCTGGCAGCGATTGCGCCTCGTCAATGTCCGGTATCAGTCCATCGATCGCCCCCAGAGCAATGCCCTGAATCGTCTCCACTTTCCTGGCGGAGAATCCGCAGGTGCGCAGCCAAGACGGGTCGGTGGCAGCGAGTTCCTCCGGGGACGGGAATGAGTTGCCCTTGTAGAGCGCTATGAGGCGCGACAGCACGGCGTCGCCCGCTTTGGCGTGCAGTTGCTGGTAGGCAATGGCACGGACGAGTGCTTCGTAGGGCGACCGAAGCGGCTTGGGCTGATGCAGGCAATCGCCGATCGATTCGATGTGCTCCGCCCACCGGTCGTCCAGCGACGCCAAGAACTTGCGTGCGTCCCCAAACGCCCTCGAATCCGCAGAGGCGCCTTCAATTTTGAGTACCATCTCAGAACCCCGGAAGGTCTTGCGTCTGGCCGGACTCCTGTTCGACGCTCGAGGTCGAGCTACCGCTCTTCCCCTGCCCCTTCGGAGCGGGAATCGTCGCTTTCTCGTGCGCGAGAAGCCACTCCTTCCGGTGTCGACCACCCGCATAACCCTTCAGGTTACCGTTTGCGCCGATGACTCGGTGACAAGCGACGAAGACCTGTGCGGGGTTGGCCCCGACCGCAGCTCCGACGTCGACGGCCTTGCGCGGGTCGGTGTGCCCCAGCTGCTTTGCAATGTGGCCGTAGGTGACGACTTCACCGGCAGGGATGTGCTTCAGTGCCGCCCACACCTGCTCTTCGAACTCGTTGCCGTGGGTTACCACAGGGATGTCTTCGACGGCCGTCAGGTCGCCGCGGAAGTAGCGATCGAGCTTGCCGATAATCTTCTGGTCAGCCTCGTCCGGAGCCACCTCTGCCAGCGAGTACTCGCCGTAGTGTTCGTGCAGCAACCGGTTGAGGCGCAGTCGGTGGTCGGAGAATTCAAGAGCGCGCACCCGGTGCTCTTCGTCTGTGACGAGGAGCAGCTTTCCCAGGGGCGATTCGATCTGATTCATGTGCAGCGCCAGCATGGTGGTGTCCTTATGCGATGTCAGTCTGGCGAAACTCAGCCAGCCTTACGGAATGTGAAATTGATGCGGTGGCTGCCGAAGATGGGGTGCACGGCTTCTTTCATATCGGCCACGCCGTGGAAGCGCATCCGGTCTACACCACCCCAGACGACCACATCTCCATGGACCAGAGGCACCTTGCGCGTTGGGTCAGACCGCTCGGCGCCGCCCCACAGGAATGTCGCCGGCACGCCAAGAGAAACTGACACGATTGGCGCGGTGTAGTCGACTTCGTTGCGGTCTTGATGCAGCGTTAGCCGTGACCCTGGTTCGTAGCGATTCATGAGGCACGCATCGGGCTCGAAGTTCTCGAAGCTCGCTTCTCTGGCCGCAGCCTTCGCCAAGCGCTCCATGACCTCCGGCATAGCAGGCCAGGGCCTTCCCGTCAGCGGGTCGTCCTGCGTGTAGCGGTATCCCCGGCGATCAGTCGTCCAACCCAAACGCCCACAGTTCGTCAGCGCCACCGACATGGTGTACCCGCCACGAGTCACCATGTGACGAAACGGCGCGTCAGATTGCACTCCCGAAATTGCAGGCAACAGTTCGGGCACGTACTCCAGCGCAAATCCACGCAGGACAACGGCTTGTTCGCCCAGCCGTTCGACGTCCGCGCGTGGGTCACTTTCGCCTTCGAAGAGGTCTTGCATGGAGCTCGCCCCTACCGTGCGTCGTGGAAGATGATGCCCACGGTGTGTCGATGGCCAGAGCGCACCCGGCTCACCCCGTGCCTGGTCGCGGCCCTACGCCAACCACGCTTGCCCGGTACCGGTCGCTCACGAACTGCGAACAAAACAGCATCGCCCTGCTCGAGCGGCACGACTTCCAACTGCGCCCCTTCCGCACCGGAATCGGACATCACGAACTCACCGCCCTCGAAGTCCTTCCCAGGCTGCGCCAAGAGCACAGCCGCCTGGATGGGGAAGTACATGTCACCGTAGAGATCCTGGTGCAGCGCGTTGAAGTCATCGGCGCCGTACTGCAGTAGCAGGGGTGTCGGGCGCGTCTGCCCCGCCTCGTGGCACTGAGCGATGTAGTCGGCGTGACGGGACGGGTACGTCCCCTCTTGCTTCAACATGCCATTCCAGTCATTGGCGATCTTCGACAGGTGCGGAAACAGCGATACGCGAAGGCTGCTGATGATGTCAGGCAGCGGGTACTTGAAGTACTTGTACTCGCCGCGGCCAAAGCCGTGACTCGCCATCACGATCCGAGAACGGAACGTATCGCTGTCTGGGTACATCTCGGCGATCCGCACGCACTCCTCCGGCGTCAGCACCTTCCGAAGAATCGCATTCCCGTGCTCCTGGAGGTCCATCCGCACCGCTGCCCAGTCTTCGCCGGCCAAGCGCTGGCCGATCTTGGACGCGAAAGTCGCTCCCTCCGCCTGGGCGGTTTGGATGACTTCGGCCACCGAGCCTCTCGTCGCGGTCATACGCGACATTCCGCGTCGAGGAGCGCGCGCTTGCGCGACAGGCCCCAGCGATAGCCGGTGAGTGTCCCATCACGGCGAAGCGCGCGGTGGCAGGGGATGACCACCGCCAGTCGGTTTGCGGCGCAGGCGCTTCCCACAGCACGCACGGCAGCCGGATTCCCCACTCGCGCTGCCAGTTCCGAGTAGGTCAGGGTCTCGCCTGCAGGGACTTCGGCCAGCTTCGACCACACCGCGCGCTGGAACGCGGTGCCTTGCACGTCGAGCGTGAGGTTGAGCTCGCCACCGGGCGAAGCGATGTATTCAGCGACGGCCTTGAGTGTGGACGCCATACCGTCCGCGTCGAAGGCGATGTCGGCGGTCGGAAACGAACCGGCGAGTTCGTTGATCAGCGCCGCATCGGTGTCGTTCAGGAAGATGGCGCAGATGCCGCGTCCGCTGCGTGCGACCAGAAGGCGACCGAGTTCGCTCTGGGTGATGCCGTAGGTGATCTTGCCGTCAACGGCGGCGTTGTCAGCGTGTGCGAGGTTCTGAGGGGTGTTCACGTATTGCTCCGTAGTGGTTCCATCGATGGAACGAACTTTAGGGAGCTTTCGACCGCAAGAAACTCCGACTCTTGCGGTTGAATTCGAGACCTCGCGTGGCTTCCATGGCGAACCCCTGGGGGACGTGGCCTCCCGACCGCCTGAGTATGCCGATCACACGAGTGAGAACTCTCCTCTGTGCGCCGAATAGCACTTATGTCGGCTGCGCATAGGCTGCTGGAGCTTGGGCGATCTACTCGGCGCTAGGACTTGGGCGCAGACACCGTGACGGAGTCGAACAGCTTCCCGCCGGCTCTGGCAACGCCAAGGCGAAGGTTCGTCCATCCGGTGACCTTCCCACCTTCCCATCTGCTCTTGAGGCGGCTTCCCTTGAAACGCCTGACGGTCCGTTCGGGGTATTTCATTGCTCCGTCCAGCGCCTTGAAGCTGGCCGAGGTGATGACTCGGTTGGAGCCCTCTGCCTCGAGCCCCCTGATGCGAAACACCGCGACGACTCGATTGTCCGAGATTGAGGCGACGATCTCTACGGGCTCCTTGCCCTCAGCACGGAAGTCGTAGGGTGTTCCCTTCGGTTGCGTGAGGGTGAACTCATCCACTTCAGCGCCTGCTGCTTCTATCGCCTTCAACTTGCCTTTAAAGTGGCGCAGCAACAAGATGCGGCTCGGGGCAACTTCGAACTCTTGGGCTAAAGCTTCTGCGAGGTTGGGCACCGTGGATCCTCTGACGTTGCGACTTCGAGCACGTCTGTCGGCATGCAGCGTGCTCACCGATGACTATGCCTCGGACCACGCCGTCCATCAATGTGGTCGGCTTCCGCCGCGCCGCGCTATCCCTTCTTGTTTCTTGGAGCCCGCCTAGTGAAGACGCCAAAAAGTGTCCGCACGCTCGAGGACTTCGGTCGCGTTCGGCTGTCCTATTCCTTCTTCATGAGGGACTTCTTGTACAGCGATATCGCGGCAATTGAGGGCTTGCGGAACCTACCCTCCGACCCCGACCTGGCCATCGCCGCGGGTCAACGCTTATGCGAGGAACTACTGGAGCCGCTACAAGCCAGTTTCGGACGGCTTGCTATCCGTTCGGCATACCGCTCGGCGGAGGTAAACCAATTTGGTAACGACCATTTCTCGAGCACCGGGTCGAACGAACGCAACCGGGGTCGGCACATCTGGGATCAGCGAAGCGAGAACGGCGGTATGGGTGCGATGACGACCGTCGTGGTTCCTTGGCTAGTCGACCGCGTCGCCACCGGGACGTCTTGGACGTCCATGGCCTGGTGGATCCATGACCACTTGCCGTACAGCGAGCTGCAGTTCTTCCCGAAGCTAGCCGCCTTCAACATCGGCTGGCACGAGCAGCCGCTGCGCCGCATCTGGAGCTTTACCGCGCCCAAGGGACTGCTCACAAAGCCCGGGATGCCGAATCACGACGGCAGTCATGCGCACGAATACCAAGGATTTCCCGAGCTTGCCAAGCCGGTCCGCAGACGGACGTGACGACGCGCTCGCTTCTTGAGCAAACTTCAGGACTTGGGTGTCCTGGACTGCGCGGCGGCCAACGAGGCCTTCAACTTGTCCATGCTTTGCTCGAGCGATCCAGAGGTGTACATCCCGACGTGCTCGTCGATGAGATTGCCCTTGGCGTCGAACAGCAGCGTCGTCGGAAGCGCACCGCTACCGTACGAAGAGCCCGCTTGGCCCTCGTTATCGAGCATTACGTTCTTTAGGAGCAGCGCGTGCGCGGCTAGGAAGCTGTCGACGGCCGTCTTGCTTTCACCTTGGTTCAGGAACACGAAGTTGTATTCCGGGTGAGCCATCTGCGCACGCCCCAAGAGCGGCAGCTCAGCGCGACACGGTGGGCACCAGGTGGCCCACATGTTGACCAGCAACGGCTTGCCGCTGAAGTCAGTAAGCGAATTCGACTGGCCCTGGGTGGTCGCGACTTTCGTTGTCGACAGGCCAGGCCGCTCCTGGGACGCTACCGCCACGCCAATGGCGCCGCACGCCCACACCACGGTCGCAGTGCCCAGCGAGGCAAGGACGGGCTTGCGCACATTCGCTCGCTTGTACGCCATCCAGAGGCCCGCCATCCACGCGGCCATGAAGCCTGCCTGCGGCTCCCAGCCGCCGTCGTAGATCTTGAGAATGTCCAGCGGGTGCTCGAAGTAGCCGGCGTGGTATTCGTAGACGAACGCAAGCCGCGCGACCACGAGGCCCACGACGACGACGCGCCAAATCAGGCCGTCGACGTCGATGCCCTTACGTCGCGCGAGAAGCCGACCTGCGAGCATTCCGAAGCCGATGGTGGCAACCCAGAGAATGGTGTACAGGGGCAGCGCGAGCCCCGCGAAATTCAAAGTAGGAGACATTTTTTCTTAGCCGGTGACGGCCGATTCGGTTGCGGGTTGGCGGGTCGCTTCGTGGTAGTACTGAGGCGCTTCCCTGCGATCAAACATCCCGTAGTCGCGGACGACTCGCACGGTGCGCACACGGTGGCCAAAGGCCGTCGCTTGGGCGACAAACTCAGCCGCGGCAGGCGCATGGCGCCACACCAGCATCAGGATGACGGCACCGGGTGTCAGTACAGCGTCGTAGGCGTCCCAGGCCACCAACTCAGTCGCGGCATCCGGAAACCCAAGATGCTGGGCGACCTCTGCAGGCGACATTCCCTTCAGCTTCTCCGGGTCAATCTGCCCGCTGATGAAGGACACCGTCGTGCCCTCGCCGACAGCCGTCTCGTCCAGGCGCTGCTCGCGAAGCTCGTACCCCGTCGGGATCTGCGAGTCCTGGGTGACCTGGCCAACCCGCAAGTGGTAGTCCAGAAGGATTTCGTCGCGTCCCCGCTGCTGGGTGTCGTGGTGATGTATCGCGGTTCGCCAACGCACGAGCGACTTCTCATCCCTCCACCCCGAGAGCGACAGGATCCACCCTTCCCGGGTCAGGCTGCGGTACCGCACGTTGTCCACGAAGCCGTCAACCTGCTCCAACTCAGGTCGAAGCATTTTGGCTGCGCTGAGGTACGCGTCCCACTGCTCAGGCCTGGGATGGACTTCAAAGATGACTGAAAACAATCGGTTCTCCTGACGGCAGGACTTGAGACTCAGGCCCTTCGGTTCTGCTTGTTGAACGCCCATGCGAAACGTCTCATCTCAGAGGACAATCTGCGCCTCAAGGCAACTTTTCCCGCTCGCTGCCGTCCAACTTCCTGCGCACTGTCCAGCTGACAACTCGTTCCGCTGGCAACGGCTGAACTCTAGTCACTTCGCATACGCCCGATAAGCCGGCTGTCGCAAGATCAACCTTCTCAGATTCCGAGAAAACCCATGGACCGCCTCGAAGCAATGTCGTTTTTGGTCGCTGCCGTCGAGACCGGCAGCTTTTCTGCCGCCAGCCGCAAGCTCAACGTGCCGCTTCCGACCGTCAGCCGCAAGATTGCGGAGCTGGAGGAGCACCTGCAGGCACGGCTTTTGGTGCGCTCGACCCGAAAGCTGACGCTCACGGAGGCCGGCGCCGCATACCTGGAGCACTGCCGTCCCATCCTCGACCAGGTCAACGAAGCGGAGCGTGCGGCCACGGGCGAGTACGTCAAACCGCGCGGCGAGCTCGTGGTGAGCGCCCCCATCGTCTTTGGGCGTCTGCACCTTCTTCCCATCATCAACGAGTTCCTTGCGACTTACCCCGAAATCAAGGTGCGTCTCGTGTTGACCGACGAGGTCAAGCACCTGGTCGATGACCACATCGACGTCGCTTTGCGCATGGGCGAACTGCCAGACAGTCGAATCGTGGCCGCGCCTGTCGGGACGGTCTGCCACATGGTCTGTGGAAGCCCGGATTACTTCAACGCACATGGCGTTCCTAAGACACCTGCGGACCTGGCAGAACACGATTGCATCAACTGCGAGCCTGTCTCGCCTGGCTCGCTGTGGCCGCTCGCTGAACTCGAGCGCAAGCCCGCTCCTCCGACCCCCGTCCAGGCACGACTGTCCGTCAGCACCGCGGAGGCGGCAATTGACTCCGCGATTGCAGGTGTAGGACTAACCTCAGTGCTGTCGTACCAGATCGCGCGGGCAGTCGAACTGGGTCAGTTGCAGCTCACGCTGCGAGCCTATGAGCCCAAGCCGATCCCAGTGAACTTGATTCACTTGGGGCAAAAACCCCTGCCCTTGAAGACCAAGACCTTCATGGAGTTCGTGGTTCCGCGGCTGCGTGCCGTCTTGCTTCATGACAAGGACCGGCTCCGCTGCGGAACCAAGGCCGGCACGATGCCGGCGACCAAGGCCGCCGTCGAGAGCGTCGACGAAACGCTTCACAAAGCGTCTGCCGCGAGCGCATCGGCTCGCCGAAAACAGGAACTCGTGGACTGATTCGTCCAAGAATCGGACTCCCGGCGGACGTCATCCGTCGCTAGAAACCGACGTTCGGCCCAATCAGACGACGATCTGATTGAGGATGGGCCGGCGATCCTTCAGAAGCTCCTTGAACTTCACGGCCATCGCCTGCCAGCGCGGCGTGGCTCGATGCGCGTCCAAGGCAGCCTGGCCGGCGAACAGTTCGTTGGCCATGAAGCGGTTCGGGATCACCTGTCCCTTGTCGTCCACGGGGCGAAGGATCTCGAAGCGCAGGCATCCTGGCTCTTCTGCCAGGCACGCCTTCGCGTGCGCAACCATCGCGTCCTGGAAGACTTGTTCGTTGCCAGGATGCGTTTCGTACTCGACGATGAGTGCGAGGTTTTCCATTGAGTCACTCCTTCGGTTGAACAGATGGCGGCTATCTTCGCTCCGCCCTTTCGACTTGACTAGCGGTCGGGACCGAGAGCCACGCTCTCGGAAAGTGGGGAAATGGATCGCAAGTTCCGCACAACTGCCCCCGCTCTGAGCAAGACGAGCCGGAACGTCGGGATCTAACGTGCGGCGGCGCAGCGTGCGGGCAACTCGCATGAGCGCCGCGATGCCTAGCGGTCACGACGCACTCGGGTCAGACCCGGAAGCACCCGACTACTGGCACAGCAGTTCACTTGAGTCGTCGCGCGACAAGACTGCGCACCCTGACTCTCATAACTCGAGAGGTGCAAAAGATGGTGGCGTCGAGTTCGGCTCCGTCGAGTGACATCGCCTTCACTCCTGCAGTCAAACGCATACAGGAGCGTAAGGGCTCGCGGCGTGCCTACGCGAATCAAGAAGCGCACGGCGGATGGCAGACCGTCATCACACCTGACATCAAAGAATTCATCGAGGCGCAGATCACCGTGTATCTCGCCACCGTGAACGCGGACGGACAGCCCTACATCCAACACCGCGGCGGGCCACCTGGTTTCTTGCATGTCCTGGACGAGCACACCATCGCCTTTGCCGACTTCAAGGGCAATCGGCAATACATCACCTCGGGCAACTTGACCGAGAACCCCAAGGCTCACCTCTTCTTGATGGACTACCTGAATCAACAGCGGGTAAAGGTCTGGGGTGAGGCCAAGGTCGTCGAAGACGACCCGGAGCTGATTGCGCGACTGATGCCTCCCGGCTATCAAGCGAAAGGCGAGCAAGTCATCGTCTTTACGGTCAAGGCGTGGGACGCGAACTGCCCTCAACACATACCTCAGCTCGCGCCGGTCGACGAAGTGCGAGAGGTGCTCCGACAGCGCGACGAACAGATTCAGCAGCTGCGCGCCGAAGTCGCGCGGCTAAAGGCACTTGTCCCTACGGGCAAGACCTGACGCGGCCCCGCCGCACCACTTCTCCAGCGTTTCCCCGCCCGCTCATGGGCATCACCCCACCAACGAGGAGCTTCGATGTCACGCACGCAAGATCTGACGCCAGAGACCACCGTCCAGGCACGCCGCCTGGTCATCCAGCGAGGCGGCCTTGTCGCACTCGCGAGCGGAATCGCCACGCTCGGCCTGACGCCGAGTCGCGCCAGCGCGCAGATGTCCGACTCCAGCGGCGACGTGGCCGTGATGCAGGTCGCGCTCGCGCTCGAACACGAGGGCATCGCCGCCTATCGTCTCGCTGGTGGCAGTGGGCTGCTGTCGCCGGGCACTCTCAAGGTGGCGCTGGTCTTCAAGGGTCACCACGAACAGCATCGCGACTCGCTGGCGGCGCTCATCACGAAAGCCGGTGGCAAGCCCGTCGAGCCCAAGCCCGACGGCCAATACGTCAAGGAACTCGACCTCGGCTCGCTCAAGAGCGAGGGCGACGTGGTCAAGCTGGCCACGAAGCTCGAGCAAGGCGCGACCAACGCGTACACCGGCCAAGTGGCGGCCCTGCAAGACCGCAAGCTCGCGCACCTCTTCACACAGCTCGCCACCGACGAGTCGGTCCACTGGGCCGTCCTGAACAACGCCCTCGGCCAACCGGTTCCCACCCATGCGTACCTGTTCGGCTGACGCATTTCGGGCTGTGAGGCTTAGCGGGGCCTCCGCCCTGCTCGCGTTGACGGTCCAGTTGCCGGCCTCAGCCGCGCCCGCTCCGGCTGCCACGGCCGCGAGCGTGGCCGAGGGCAAGGAGCTTTACGAGGGAAAGTGCGGCGGCTGTCACTCGGTCGATGCGAACCGGATCGGGCCGCTGCACCGAGGGGTGGTGGGCCGCAAGGTCGCATCGGTGAAGGACTTCAACTACTCGCCGGCTCTCAAGACGCTTGGGGGTGTCTGGACGCCTCAGCGGCTGGATGCATGGCTGACCAGCCCACAGGCGGTCGCGCCCGGTACGTCGATGTACTTCATGCTCGAAGACGCCTCGCAGCGGGCAGCGATCATCGCGTACCTGAAGTCCGTTTCACCGTAACGCTAAACTTGGGGCTCCCTCCCAGGAGCCCGCTAGATGTCTGCCGGACTTTTCGATTTGACGACCCGCGCCCACAAATTTCTGTCAGATCCTGAGTCCGGCAAGTCTTCGTGCGTCTTCATCCAGGCAGTCGATGGCCACAAGCTCTCCGAGGCAGAGACACTTCTTGCTGCCGCCACCTCGGAGCATCCGCTCATCCTCGAGCGCCAAGTACGCGATGCACCGACCGTGATTTTCACGGTGCTCGGGCATCCATGGATGCGCTTCGGGCGAGCTCCAGCCACCCAGTCCGCCGACAACGACATCGCTGAGATCAAAAGCATGCTGGGCGACCGAGTCCGACTGCCACAGGCGGCCCAGGTCTGATCTCAGGTTCCTGTTTTTTTTGCGTGAGCCTGATCACGTCTTCACTTCGGGCGTCTCGGGCTCTGCCATCTCCGGGAAGTCGACGTCGGTCTGGAAAACGTTGTTGACGAAATTCGTCATCAGGAACTGTGCCGACAGACTGACGATCTCGAGGATCTGTTCATCGCTGAAGCCGGCGGCCTTGACGGCCGCAAAGTCTTCGTCGGAAACCTTGCCACGTTGCTCAGTGACTTTCTTTGCGAACTGAACTGCCGCATCTCGCTTCGAATCACCCGAGTGACCGCGTCGATTGAGGGAAATCTCCTCGCGGCTGAGCTTCGAAAACGTGGATGCAACGTAGGCGTGCGATTGGAGGCAATACTCGCAATCGCTCACCCCGGAGACTGCGAGCGCGATGCCGTCGCGGGTCTTGGCATCCAGGGTCTTGGCGAGATTGCTCATGAGGCCAAGCCAGCCCGCTAAAGCGTTCGGACTCTTAGCGAGCAGCCTGTGAAGGTTCGGGATGAACCCAAGCGCTTTGCCTACCGCGTCTAGCGTCGCGTGAGACGCAGCGGGAGCCTTGTCGCGATGGGGGATCTCAGTGCGTGCCATAGCGGACTCCAGGTGTGCGTGCGTTGACAACGATTCTCGCCGCGCGACTCAGCCATCGCCGGAGAGAGCGGCGGCCACACGCAATCGAAGCGCCGGTAGGACATCCTGTTCGAACCACGGATTGCGCTTGAGCCACAACTGATTGCGCGGACTCGGATGAGGCAGCGGAAGCACCGTCGGCCAGTGGTCGCGCCACCTGGAGACGATCTCTGTCAACGACGCACCGGCATTGGGCAGGTGATAGGCGAGCGCGTACTGGCCGATGACGAGCGTCAGCTGCAGCGTCTTGAGTCGCCCCAAAAACTGCTCTCGCCACGCCGGTGCGCATTCAAGGCGAGGCGGCAAGTCCCCAGACTTGCCTGTGCCGGGAAAGCAGAATCCCATTGGAACGATGGCGACCTTCTTCGGGTTGTAAAAGTCTTCATCGGAAATTCCCATCCACGACCTCAGCCGATCGCCGCTGACGTCTGTGTACGGCCTCCCGGACTCATGCACCTTTCGCCCCGGTGCTTGACCCGCCAGCAGAATCTTTGCCGATGGATGGAACTGGAAGACCGGCCGCGGCCCATGGGGTAAGTCTTTGGCGCAGATCGTGCACGCTCTGGCCTCCGCCATCATCGCCAAGTAGCCGCTGGCCATTCCTAGTGCTCCCAAACTGGTGTCAGAGCGCTAAAAGTTGACGAGTGCGCAAGACGTTTCGATGACTGTAGCCTCACATTGGCCACAGCATCCCCCACTCTCCCGCTTCCTCTTGCGTCTCCGGATCCACGGCGAACACGTCGTCGTTGGCCGCCGTCGATCGAGGTGGCCGCGAGGCCTGTCGATAGGCCCAAACCATCCATCCCACGATGACGCCTACTAACACAGCGATGATCAGCGCTGTTGCGTACAAGTCGCCCGGGTGAGTCACGGCGTCCTGGGAAGATCCCACGTCAGTAGATAGGTTTAGGCAAGCGCACGTCGAGTTCAATGCTCGGACGCAAAGCGACTGGCTCTCTGTCCATTCTCGGGGCAAAAAGGTGCCACCCCTATAGCGAATCTGCATAAATGAAATTCGCTGGCCGCACCTATCCAGCCGGCGCGGATTGGGCCATCGTCAGGGTGGAAAGGCCCGTTCAAACGGGCTGTGAACTTTGGGGAGGCGTCGCTTGTCAGGGCGCGACGAGGTGCACCCATTCGTTTTCACTCTTCCGGTAGACAGCCATGACAATCTCACCCGCAGACACCTCCGCAAAGCGCCGCGCATTCAAGCAACTCCACGAGATGGGCACGTTTGTGATTCCCAATCCCTGGGACATCGGAACCGCCCGCTACCTTCAAGGCCTCGGCTTCAAGGCGCTCGCGACGACAAGTTCCGGCGCGGCGTGGTCGCAAGGCATGCCCGACGGCTCGGCGACCCTCGAACAAACTCTCGAGCATCTGCGGATGATGGTGGCTGCGACCGAGCTTCCGCTCAATGCTGACTTCGAGAACGGCTTCGCGGTCGACCCACAGGGTGTGGAAGAGAACGTCCGCCTGGCGATCGAAACCGGCATCGCCGGCATCTCCATCGAGGACTCCACCGGCGACCTGTCCAATCCGGTCTACGACATCGACACCGCGGTTTCCCGCATCCGTGCTGCTCGCAAGGCTATCGACGCGACGGGAGGTGAGACTCTGCTCGTAGGGCGAGCAGAAAACCTCTGGCTCGGCCGCAATGACCTACACGACACCATCGAGCGTCTGCGCGCCTATTCCGAAGCCGGCGCCGACTGCCTCTACGCTCCGGGCGTTCGGGCACCCGACCAGATTGCGGCCTTGGTTGCCTCGGTCGCACCCAAGCCTCTGAATCTGTTGGTCGGCAATCCGTCCTCCACGACGGTGCGTGGCTACGCCGGAATGGGCGTTCGCCGCATCAGCGTCGGCGGCGCGCTCGCTCGAACTGCCTGGGGCGCGTTCATCCGCTGTGCCAAGCGCATCGCCGAGGAGGGGCAGTTTGACCTCTACGAGTTCGCGGCCAACCAAAGCGAGCTCAACACTTTCTTCCGGTTCACGCGCGGCCCGTCGGCGCCCAAGCTCTCCGGACGCGTGGTCGGGAACGTCGAATATACCGAAGGCGACGGCCCCTCGCTGCCCATCCCGCCGGGCGCGGTGGGAATTGTGACCACCGCGGCAGACGCCGTCATCAGCTGGAACGAAGACGCTGCAGCAGAAGTAGCTGCCATCCCGTTGGCGGACTTCTGCGCGCACGTCGCGTCTGGCGCCATCGTCGTCAGCGGCTAAACCCCGTTCCGGGCCGACGCCAGTACCGGCACCGGCCTGCAGAACCGTCCTGGCAGCCACAACGTAGCTTGCGGATCGCCAGGTTGACACCATCTTTAAAAGCGTGGAATTCACGCTAAATCATCCAAGAGGAGATTCCATGGCAAAGGCGAAGACGGCAACGGCGGCGAAGAAGAAAATCACCCCGGCGCACAGGGCGGAGCTCGAGAAGCGGCGCACTGCGCCTATCAACACGCCGACGGATCTCTCCGCCGAAGCCACGAAGAACCTGTCGGCCGCGCTGAATACGCTGCTGGCGGATGTCTTCGCCCTCTATCTGAAGGTCAAGAACTTCCACTGGCACATGAGCGGACCACATTTCCGCGACTATCACCGGCTGCTGGACGAGCACGGTGACGAGCTGCTGGGACTGACCGACGACCTGGCCGAACGCGTGCGCAAGATCGGTGGCACGACGCTGCGCTCCATCGGTCACATCAGTCGTCTGCAGCGCGTTCTGGACAACGACGCCGACTACGTCGGGCCGCAAGACATGCTCGCGGAACTGCGGGATGACAACCGCGACCTTACCGGCCGCATGCGTGAGGCGCACGCTCTGACCTCCGAGATGAACGACGTCGTCACGACCAGCCTCCTAGAGAACTGGATCAACGACTCCGAGCGTCGCGCCTGGTTCCTCTTCGAAACCACTCGAACCACCGTCTAAGCATGCCTACGACCTTCGACGTTCTCGTAATCGGCGCTGGCCCTGGCGGCCAGATCGCCGCGACTCGTGCCGCGCAGCTGGGATTCAACACTGCGTGCGTCGATGACTGGGAGGGCCCGGATGGGGGCCCCGCTCCTGGTGGCACCTGCACGAACATCGGCTGCATTCCCGCAAAGGCGCTTCTGCAGTCGTCCGAGTACGTCGAACTGGTCGAAAAGCATGTCGCCGAGCACGGCCTCAACGTCCAGGGTTTGACCATGGACGTTGCCAAGATGCATGCGCGCAAGGACAACGTCGTCAAGCGCAACGGCAGTGGCATCCTGTATCTGTTCCGAAAGAACAAGATCACCTTCGTTCACGGCCACGCGACTTTCGTCAAGGCCACCTCCGAGGGCTACGAGCTGGCGATCAGCGGCAAGACCACGGACACGCTCGTGGCAAAGCACGTCATCGTGGCCAGCGGCTCAGACGCTCGCCCTCTTCCTCAGGTGCCCTTCGACGAGGACAAGATCCTCTCCAACGATGGCGGTCTGAAGCTTGACAGCCCGCCAAAGCGTTTGGGCATCATCGGCGCAGGCGTCGTGGGACTGGAGCTCGGCTCCGTTTGGCGACGGCTCGGCTCGGAGGTCACTATCCTCGAGGCTTTGCCGACCTTCCTCAGCGCCGTCGATGAGGATGTCGCCAAAGAAGCGAAGAAGGCGTTCGAACGCCAGGGTCTCAAGATCGAGCTAGGTGTTCGAATCGCGTCGGTCGACAAGACCGATCCCGGCGTGGCGATCAGCTACACCGACGCAAAAGGCGGTGATCAGAAGCTCGAGTGCGACAAGCTCATCGTCGCTATCGGCCGCGTGCCGCACACGACAGGACTGGGCGCTGAAGCCGTGGGCCTGAAGCTCGACGCGCGGGGCTCAATCGAGGTTGACGGCGACTGTCGCACGAACTTGCCTGGCGTCTGGGCAATCGGCGACGTCGTCCGCGGCCCCATGCTCGCCCACAAGGCCGAAGAAGAAGGCTCTGCGGTCGCCGAACGCATCGCTGGCCACCTCCCTGAGGTCAACTTCAACACCGTTCCGTGGGTCATCTACACGAGCCCGGAGATCGCATGGGTCGGCCAAACCTCCCAGGAGCTTCGCGCTGAGGGTCGTGAGTTCAAAATCGGCACCTTCCCCTTCCTGGCGAACGGACGCGCACGGGCCATCGGGAATACGACGGGCTTGGTCAAGGTTGTTGCCGACGCCAAGACTGACCAGCTGCTCGGCGTCCACATCCTCGGTCTGTCCGCGGGAGAGCTCATCGGTGAGGCCGTCGCGGCCATGGAGTTCGGCGCAGCAAGCGAGGACATCGCCATGATCACCCACGCCCATCCGACCCTGTCCGAGGCGCTCAAGGAGGCCTCACTGGCTGCCAACGGGCGAGCGCTGAACTTCTGACGCGGGCGCGCGGATGGCTTGCTCTACCGCAGACAACTCGACTGCAGGCAGAATTCAACCGCAAGGATCGGAGTGCTGTTTCGGGTCGAGATGCCTACATTGAGCATCTAGGGGCGGTGACTGTCCGCCCCAGCCCACAGTGAGCTCGCCATGAATGCCCTCGCCATAAAACGTACCCCGCCAACCTCCACCTTCGCAACCGACGAAGCGAAGTGGGAGGCTGTCTTGGCTCGTGACGCATCGGCCGACGGCGATTTCGTCTACGGTGTCAAGACGACGGGCGTGTATTGCCGCCCGAGCTCCTCTGCACGCCTTCCGAAGCGAGAAAACGTCGAGTTCTTCGACACGCCCGCCAAGGCAGAGAAGGCGGGCTACCGCGCCAGCCAACGCCCTTCCGGTGACCGCACTGCGGCGGCCGAGGCCCGCGGCGAGGTCGTGGCCAAGGCGTGTGCGCTCATCGACAACGCGGACGTTGCGCCGAGCTTGGAGACGCTGGCCGAGCAGGCGGGGATGAGTCCATTCCATTTCCATCGTATCTTCAAGGCAGAGACCGGTCTGACGCCCAAGGCCTACGCCAACGCCTCGCGCGCAAATCGCGTGCGCGCGGAGCTGGGCGAAGGCTCCTCCGTGACTGACGCCATCTACGGTGCCGGGTTCGGATCGAACAGCCGCTTCTACGAGAGTTCGCAGGAGATGCTCGGCATGCGACCGACAGACTACCAACACGGCGGTCGCAACACGCAGATCCGGTTCGCTGTCGGTCAGTCCTCGCTGGGCGCGATCCTGGTTGCGCAGAGCGACCTCGGGATCTGCGCAATCTCACTCGGCGACGACCCTGAGACCCTGGTGCGAGAGCTTCAAGACCGTTTCCCGCGCGCCAAGCTCATCGGCGGCGACTCCGAGTTTGAGAAGCTGGTTGCGAAGGTGGTCGGGTTCGTCGAACAGCCGGGACTCGGGCTGAATCTCCCGTTGGACATCCGCGGCACGGCGTTTCAGGAGCGCGTCTGGCAGGCATTGCGTGAGATTCCGCCTGGCCAGACCGCCAGCTACGCTCAGATTGCTGAGCGCATCGGCTCGCCCAAGTCTGTGCGCGCGGTTGCACAAGCCTGTGGCGCCAACCAGTTGGCGGTCGCCATCCCCTGCCATCGGGTCATTCGCCGCGACGGTGACCTGTCTGGCTACCGCTGGGGTGTCGACCGCAAGAGAGCATTGCTCCAGCGCGAAGGCTGACGGCGTCGTAGCGCTGTTGGCCGCCGCATTCGTCATCGAGGAACCAGTGGCCAAGCTCGTGTCTGTCAACGTGGGAGTGCCGCGCGAGGTCGATTGGAACGGCAAGCCGGTGAAGACGGCGATCTGGAAGTCGCCAGTTTCGGGCCCGGTGATGGCGCGCAGGCTGAACCTTGATGGCGACTTGCAAGCCGACCTGCTGGGGCATGGCGGCGAGCAGCGCGCTGTGTTGGTGTACCAGACCTCCTCGTATCAGCATTGGAGCGAGTACCTCGGTCGCGAACTCGAAGGGTTTGGCGTGTTCGGGGAGAACCTGACCGTCGAGGGCCTCGAAGACAGCGAAGTCTGCATCGGCGACCGATTCCAAATTGGCGAGGCCGTGTTTGAGATCTCTCAGCCGCGCGTCACCTGCTTCAAGGTAGGACTCAAGCTCCAGCGCAAAGAGCTCCCTGCAATGTTGGTGGCCCATGGACGCCCAGGCTTTTACATGCGAGTCATCCAAGAGGGCCACATCTGCGCCGGCGACGAGATCGTGAAAGTCAGCGACGGCCCTGAGCGTATTCCCGTTGCGGAGGTGGATGCGCTTTTGTACAAGCCTGAGCATCCAGCCGACAAACTCGATCGCATGCTGCGCGTCGAAGCTCTGAGCCCTGGCTGGCGCCATTCATTTAAGGAGCTTCTGGATGCCGCAAAAAGCGGACGACCTGGAAGCAACCCAGGTCTTGGAATCGATATTGGCCGACCACCGGCCTGGACAGGCTTTCGCGCGCTGCGCGTTCTAGATACAGTTTTTGAGAGCGACGACGTCATGTCGTTTGTTCTGGGCTCCGAAGATGGATCGCCTCTTCCTCACAGCCTGGCGGGCCAGCACATCGCAGTCAAGATTCCGATGGAGGGCGACGGGTCGGTCATCCGCATGTACTCCCTCTCCGGACCGCCCGACGCGGGAACCTATCGAATCAGCGTCAAGCGGGAAGACCTCGGCCAAGGCAGTCGCGCTCTACATGCGCGGGTGGCCAAAGGCGGCCGACTCGATGTCTCAGCGCCGAGGGGAAGCTTCGTCCTTGAGGACGGCGAAGTGGCAATGGTGCTATTGAGCGCAGGCATCGGAATCACGCCAATGCTTGCGATGCTTCACGTCCTGACCTCCGGTGCCTCCGCAGAAGCCAGAAACGTCTGGTGGCTGCACTCGGCGCGTGATGGCCATCATCACCCATTCCGCTCGGAAGTGACGACGCTCATCGGGCGGAGCAACACTGTTCGGTCGCATGTCACTTACACGAGGCCAGCCTCCGATGAACTTCCGGGCTTGGATTTCGACGGCATCGGGCGACTTTCGACCGACCAGTTTGCTGAACTCGGCATTCCAAAGAACGCTGCGTTCTATCTCTGTGGCCCCTCCCAGTTTCTGGTGGACACTCAGAACGCTTTGGTGCGCTGGGGTGCCGCACCCCACCAGATCCACGTCGAGTGGTTTGGCGGACAGCCCAGTTCGTCGACCGAGGGCACAACGCAACCGCACCCTCCGCAGGGCGATGTCGCCCAAGGAGTGGCGATCACCTTCCTGAAGAGCGGTGTCACGGCGCACTGGACTGAGAAATTCGGAAATCTGCTTGAGCTTGCAGAGGCCTGCGACGTTCCAGTCCGATGGTCGTGCCGCACAGGAGTCTGTCAGAACTGTCGTTCGGCGCTCGTGGACGGTGAAATCTCCTATGACCCGGATCCCATCGAGGCGCCTGCAGAAGGCACCATCCTGCTCTGCTGCGCCAAGCCGCGTGGAGACATCCAACTGGACATGTAACGCCTGAAAACGGTTCCACCACAACAGAACTGCATAGGTCATATCTGCCGGGCAGAGTTCCTTTCGGCCGAAACAGCATTTACCCTTGCGACTCGTGCACGCTGGCACGACTGACGGGGAGACTCTGACAGTGGCGCAGGGCAAGCTCGGCGAGTTCCGCAAAGGTTTGGCCGCTTGGATGGCGCGGCCAGGCATGAGTGCGGCCATCGGGCTGATGACGGCAGAGCTCTGGAACTCGGGGGCCCTGAACGGTGCGGTCAAAGCTGGCGACACGGCGCCGAGCTTCCGGCTGGCTGATGCCCACGGAAAAAACCATTCCTTGTGGACACTGCTGGGACGAGGCCCCGTCATCTTGAGTTTCGTGCCTGGTCAGTGGTGCCCCGCGACCGCGGTGGAACTGGCCACCCTCGAACAATCGCGTGGCGCGGTGGAGGCTGCCGGCGCACACATCATGGCAATCTCTATGCAAGACACGGTTCATGCGCTTGAGAGCGCAGAGGAGGCAGGCATCGGCTTTCCGCTTCTGACCGACCACGGCGGTGCGGTCGCGCTTCGGTTTGGCCTCCGTTGGACTCTTCCCGACACACTTCAAGAGACGTTCAAGCAGCTTGAACTGGACGTTCCCGCCGCCAACAGCGACAGTTCTTGGACTATTGCGCTCAACACGCGGCTGGTGGTCTCCCGAACGGGCGTCGTCTTCTACACGGAAGTGACTCCAGATCTCACCAATCGGCATGACATGTCGGAACTCATGCCCATCGTGGAGCACCTTTGTCGCGCCGACTCGCGGTAGTAATTTCTCGCTCTTTTAGGAGCACTAAAAGGGTCAGTTGTCTTGGTGCGGTCTCTTAATGCGGCTATGCTAGAGACACTATGAAATCTGGGACCGTACCTATATTTGACAGACCGCCCTTTGGTGACCTAAAAGGGTGCGCCCGGGGCTCGCCAACGTCCCATCACGCCGCCAACGGCTCCTCAAGAGTCGCCTTGCAGTCCTCCACCATCCCGGAGAAACGCAGGTGAGCGACCGCCCGATCGCCTTCAGTGACCCCGGTCACTTCGAGCTGTACTGCCATCAGTCGCCTCCTACGGTTTATCCGGAGGAGACGCATAGCACGGTACAGGTCTGCATCCCCTTCGAAGGCGCTCGATACAACGTCACGCGGCAGTCCGAACAGGGAACGAAGCACTTCCATCGGCTGATGGCGCGCGACGTCCTTGTCGTACCCGTGGGTCAACAGCATGTTGTCGACTGGACGAAAAACGCGGGAATTCTGTCGGTTCAGCTCTCTGAGTCCTTCATAACGAAGGCCCTCGATGTCCCCAACCTCGTTCTAAGCGACTCGCTCATCTTGCGGGATCCGCTGCTGCGTGTCCTTGCCAACGAAATCCGCGAAGAGCTGCTGGCGCCAGAGCAGGCGTCCCCTGCCCTCTTGGAAGCGTTTACAACGATCGTTGCCTACCGCGTTGGCAAGCAGGCGTTGAATGGAAATGCACTCAAGGGCAAACAGCGTGAGAGCGCTCTCTCAAGCGTCCAGATGGCGCGCATTCGCGCGTACATCACCGAGCATATGGACAAGTCCATCACAATTAACATGCTTGCCGACGTCGTCGGCTTGAGCATGTGGCACTTCCTCAGGCGCTTTGCGGCGACGGAGGGCATTTCTCCCCATGTCTTCCTGACCCGTATGCGACTTCAACGGGCACAAGCCCTCCTCGCCAAGTCGGAACTGTCGATCGTCGAAATCGCGCTAGAAGTCGGCATGAGCCATAGCCACTTCAGCCGGACATTCTTGGCCAACCTTGGCCACTCCCCGTCCGAGTTCAGGCGCCAGAGCCGCACCTAGGCGTCTCGTTTGCACGCCGGATCATCGTCCGCAACATCCGCACAGCGGCCGCAATTCCCGCAAGACCCAAAGGGCTCGCGCCATTAACGTGGTAACAGAGCGGCCTATGGGTGTGTTACCGCGCCGGGCCACAGAAATATGCCATACGAAATCGGTCTCAGCGTTTTGCCGCGATAAGCATTCGCAAAGCTTTAAACAGTCCTTTAATACTATTTCCAGGGACCTATACACGTGTCGGGCTTGCAATGCTTCCTGGGGTTCGGTTTGCCCGGCGGAACCCCCTTTTTCAGCTTGACCTAAGAATTCTGGCAGGTGCAACCCATGACCCAAGACCTCGCAGACGCGGCTAGGTCGCTCAGACTTCCGAGCAAGCGCGCGCTGATCACGGGCGGCACGAGTGGCATCGGGCTGGAGACTGCCCGCGAATTTCTGGCCGAGGGGGCACGACTCATCGTTACAGGGAGTTCAGACGAGAGCGTCCGCAAAGCCCAAGAGGAACTCGGGTCTAGCACCGTCGTACTTCGTTCGGACGCGGCGAGCATCGATGATCAACGCAAGCTCGCGACGGCCGTTGGAGAGCACTTCGGGCAGCTAGACGTAGTCTTCGTCAACGCTGGAGCGTCGTTGTGGAGACCCATTGAAGCCTGGGATGAGAACAGCTTCGACCGTATATTCGGTACCAACGTCAAGGGTCCGTACTTCCTCATCCAGGCGCTGCTGCCGTTTCTCGCCAATCCGTCTTCGATCGTCCTCAACGCATCGGCATTCGCCCACATCGGCGTTCCGATGACTTCGGTGTGTTCAGCAACCAAAGCCGCCCTGCTCTCGCTTGTGAAGACGCTGTCGAGTGAACTGATGTCGCGCGGCGTGCGTGTGAATGCAGTCAGTCCGGGCCCTATCGACACCCCGATCTTTGACAAGCTCGGACTGCACGATGAGCTAAAAGATGTGGCGATTCAGGAGGTGGTGAACCGCAGTCCGACCGGCAGGCTCGGTCGGCCGCGCGAAATCGCAAGTGCTGTTGTCTTCCTGGCCTCTTCCGCATCCGCATGGACCATCGGTTCGGAATTCCTAATCGATGGCGGCCGCCTTCTGGGACTTTGAACCACAAGCCGTGTGAGTCACTTCGTCATCACACCCCTAGCAGTTCCAGGCAAGCCCAAATGATCCTGATCCCAATCGAACCTTCGACTGACCATATCGACGGCTTGCCGTCCGCGGGTGTGACGCTCGTCGAATACGGTGATTTCGAGTGCCCGAACTGTCGCCAGGCCTACCCCGCCGTCAAGGTGATGCGCGCCCATTTCGGCGACAAGCTGCGGTTTGTCTTCAGGCACTTTCCGCAATCCGAGATCCACCCCAATGCCATCGCCGCGGCGGAGGCAGCGGAGGCCGCCGGCGCACAGGGCAAGTTCTGGGAGTACCACGATCTCCTCTTCACGCACGCGCCCCTGACATCGGTGGACAGTTTGGTTGACTACGCGTGGCAGGTCGGCCTCGACATGGTTCGATTCAAGCAGGACTTCACAGGCCAGGCCTTTCGCGACCGAGTTCAGCGAGATCTTTCGACGGGTGCTCAAGCGGGCGTTCGCGCGACGCCTACCTTCTTCGTCAATGAGAAGCTAGCCGACACGTCGTTCGGCTACCAAGCGCTTCACTCGGCAATTGACAAGGAGGTGGCCAAGGGCTAGCTCGGTTCGTACGGGGCAGACTTGCCTTCCGTTCGTGGAGCCGCTCGGTCGACCGCTATGTACGACAACGAAGAATCTGACATTCGCGACAACGCGGCAGCGCATCGATTCGAGATCGCGCTGGGAGCTGAAACTGCCACGCTCAGCTATGACCTCCATCGCGACGGGACCGTTGATTTCGTCCACACCCTCGTTCCGCAACTGCTTCGAGGACAGGGTGTTGGCTCGAGGCTCGTAGCGGGCGCTCTGGCGTCCGCTCGCGCTCGCGGCCTCAAGGTACGACCGGTGTGCTCAATGGTATCGGCCTACATGGGCAAGCACCCTGAGACCCTCGACCTCCTTGCACCCGATGCGCAAGACATGGTGCGCAACTAATGCAGCCATCTTCGGAGACCAGACATGAAGAAAGAAATCATCCGAGTCGAACCCCTCTCCACGTACCTCGAGAACTGGAAGGCGCCGACGTCGGTTTGCGTGCGCGCCGGCGACACCGTCTATGTCTCCGGGCTGCCACCGTTCGACCCGGAGACGGGTGAGGTAGCGGATGTTTCCATCGAACGCCAGACCGAGCTCGTGATGCAGCAGATGAAGCTCTGCCTCGAGACCGCCGGCACCACCATGGAGAACGTGCTCAAGTGCACTGTGTTCTGCACCAAGGTCGAGCAGTTCGGCGAGGTCAACGCCATCTACAAGCGGTTCTTCCCTGCGAATCCGCCGGCTCGCACATTCGTGGTCGTCCCCACCTGGCCGGGCGTCTTCGACATCGAAGTCGAGTGCATCGCGACCATGTGACTTCAACTTCAAGTCGAGACATCGCAGCGCTCGACTCTTTGCCGCCTTCCCCACCGCCAGACAGGCATCTTAAGGAGCAACGATGGACAACGCAGCAACGCCCTCGGTCGAAGAGATCTACCGGGAATTGCATCACGGCCGCGGCCGCGAACACGTGACCGATGCCAACGTGGAGGCCCTCATCCAGCTGGCCAAGGCTCACGGGGATACGACCAACGAGTTCCTGCTGCGGGAGTGGCGTTCCACCTGCGGGGATGATCCGCAGGCGCCGGATCTGCGCAAGGACTTCCCCAAGACGCCACCCTACGTCCACCGTGAGTTCTAGGCCGACCGTCGCCTGACATCGACATCTCCCATGCGGCTTGCTCCGCAAGGCAGGCTAGCCGCATTCCGAAGCACGAGGAGGCGCACTTTGAACTTCCCACCGAACGGCCAGAGCGAAGAACACGTCGCCCCCAGGGCCTCCTGGAACGCGGGGACGCCATCGCATTGCCCCAACAGCGCGCCGTCTTACGACGAGCTAGCAAAGACAACCATGAACAAGACCGCCATCAGAGAAGCCCTGCTCAACCTGGAATCTGAGAGGCTTGCGTATTCCGAGCAAGCCTACCGTGAGTACCTTGCCGGTGCAGCAAGGGATCGAACCGAGCCAAGCGACCAGGACGCCGAATCCCAAGAGTTCGAAAGCGCTGAAGTAGCGAATGCCTTCGAATGCCCCATTCACAGCTACGAGGCAGCGATCGCCAAGATCAAGGAAATCGACTTCGGTCGCAAGGCGACGGTCTCCGAGGGCGCGCTCATTCGCTTCTCGGGCAGATGGTTCATCGTCGCCGTCGCGAGCGAGGCCTTCAAGGCCGAAGGGGTGTCCATCATGGGCATCTCGACCCAGGCCCCCATCTACCGGGCCATCGCAGGACTGCGCGCCGAAGGCTGGACGACGTTCAACGGCAAGAAGATCGTCATCGAGGCGGTGGCCTAGTGAGGCCACGTCTTCCCCGCCCGCGAAGCACTAGCCTGCGAGGCCGGAATACGGAATCTCGATCTCGATCGGCGGGTTCAGGCGCAGGGTGTGCTCCGACATCCACTCAGCAATCTCCTGTGCGTTGACTCCGAGCTGGGCCAGAATTTCAGCCGCGGCGTCCACGCCGCGGATGGTTCCTTGGTCGATGATCACCGACAGCCCAATCGCTCGGAACAGCGCGGCCTCCGACTCGGAGGTTGCAATGGCGAATCTGCGCAGATTGGGGTAGCGCTCCCGAATGATGGGAGCGGTTTGACTCAGCACGGTGATGTCAGGGCGCGTCAGAACGCTTAGCGTCTTCTCTCGAAGGCCTATTGACTCCCACATGCGCATGTCGAAGCCGTCGCCGTAGAAGACGTTGTAGCCATCGGCGACCGCCACTTTCAGGCGACTCTCGTCTCGCTCGAGCGCGATGTAATCCAACTTGAAGCGCATCAGCGCGTCTGCGACCGTACGACCAATGGTCCCCATGCCGACGATGATGACCTCGGGCGCCCCCGATTGACGGAGCATCTCGCCGCTCTGTCGCTGCTGGAGGAGTCGCCGCATCTGTCCTGCCAAGGTGCGCCCCATCTGGGCGACCGTCGGCGTCAGCGCCAGACTAAGCGCAACGACCGGCACCAGGATTGACGCGTTCACGGTACCGACGGCGTCGCGAACCGGGGGCAAGATGAGGATGACGAACGCGAACTCCGAGCCCTGGCCTAGCAGAAATCCCAGCTGTGTCGAACCCGGAATTGACCACTTGAACACTCGACTGGCGGCGAAGTTGGTGAGGATCTTGATGACGGTAAACAGCACCGTCACCGCCAGTACCGCGAGCCAATGGTCTTCAATCGCTTTGACGTCCAGAGACAGGCCAATCGACACGAAGAAAAAGCCAAGCAGCAAACCGCGGAACGGCTTGATCTCGGATGCGATGACTGGCCGATAGGGAGTCTCGGCGAGAGATAGGCCTGCGAGGAACGCCCCAAGCGTCAGAGACAGCCCCACACTCCCCGTCGCCCAGCCGGCGGCCAGCGCAATGAGCAAAGCCGTTGCCGTGAAGACCTCGTCGTTCCTGGTTCGCGCAACCAGGCGAAGTAGAGGGCCAACAAGGACTCGGGAAATCAGAATCGTCACGACGACGGCCGCGCCCGCCTTGAGCAGGGCCATGACAGCCGCGACACCCATCTGCCCACCGCCCTCCAGCGCGTTGGCGACGATTAGCAAAAGGATGGCGGCGACATCTTGGAACACCAGAATTGCCACCGCGGTCTGACCGACAGGACATGTCAATTGGTGGCGCTCGGCGATAACTCGCTCGACAACCGCCGTCGACGAGAGCGCGAGTACGGCGCCAATCAGAAGCGCGGGGCCAACTGGAAGCCCGAAGGCGATGGCAGCCGCCCCAAGCCCTAGCGCACCGAACGTCACCTGTGCAATGCCGAATCCAAAGGTGGTGGCGGCGTGCTCCCTGAAGTGCCCAAACTCAAAGTTCAGGCCAATGTCGAACAACAGGAACACGACACCGAGGTCAGCCAAGACGGAAATTGTCGAGAGTCCAACAGACAGGTTGACTCCGCTCGCCTTCAGCAAGAGACCGAGCGCGATATAGCCAACGATGGGACTGATCTTGAGGAATCTGGCGACGATAGCCGTGATCACCCCCAGAAACAGCAGGATGATGATTGGTATCAGGACATTGAGGGTGACGGAGTCCGTCATGTGCCTTCCGCAGTTTCGTTGTCGGCAAACAGATCCGGAGTGTCGCCGCCAGCCGGCTCGATGTCATGCGAAATGCCGCGGGGCGACCATCGCTCGGTTTTGACCAGTTGCGGAAAGCCCGGGTACAGCGCGAAGTGGTCGCCGTCGTGATTGCCGTAACCGGGCTTGGTCAGGAAGCCACGCGGTTCAATGAAGCTCCAGATCGTTCGCTTGGGCTTTGTGTGCCACCCGATGTTGAACGCAGCCATCTTCGGAAAGAACTGCAGTTCGCTGTAGGGCAGGTTGTCGTGGATCCACCAAGCCATCGCCTGCCAGGTCGCGCCCGAGTCCAAGCGGTCCACCAACCAAGGGACAACGACCGAGATCAAAGCTCCAGGGCCGTCACGTCGTTGCTGGTCCCAGATGTGACGCGAGACGTTCTTGTAATTGGAGGCGCAGCTCAGCCGATTCCGGCAGCCAAACTCGTTGACTGCGGACGACCTGTACGCAGAGCGAATTGCTAGCCTGCCAAAGGTTGCCTGCAGCGGCTCCAGCAGGTTCTCGCAGAGCTCCCTGCCCGCAGCGATGGCCTTGTCGGGGTCGTCCGGCAAGTTTCGAATGCCCTCGATGGCCGCGATCTCGCTGTAGAGGAAGTCGCGCATGAAGAACGTGCGCGACAGCCGTACGCGCCCGAGCGCTTCGGCCGCTCGGACTGTCTGGGGAGACCTCACGACTCAACGCGCGACTTCGTGGGGTAGTACTGCGGAGCCTCGCGCCGGTCGAACATGCCGTAGTCGCGCACGATACGAACGGTGCGAAAACGTGCGCCGTCAGGCGCATCGTTTGACTTCTCGAACGCATCAGCGGCGTCGCGGTCCTTCCACGAGGTCATGAGGATGATGTTGCCAGGGGTCAACACCGCGTCGAAGACATCCCAGGAGACCAGCCCGGCAGCCTTCTTGTCCAGGCCGAGGAACGCGGCGACTTCGTCAGCTTTGTGCGAGCTGACCCAGTCGGGCGCCTGCTTGGCGTCGACGAGGCTGACATAGGTGGCCTCGCCTGTGTCGGTGAGGTCGAGCCGCTGTTCGAGTACCTTGTAGCCTTGAGGCGGCTGCGTGTCCTCGACGATCTGCCCCACTCGCAGGTGATAGTCAGACAGCACCTCGTTGCGGCCGTGCTCCTGAACTTCGTGGTGGCCTGCCTGGGTACGCCAGCGAACCAGTGCCTTCTCGTCGCGCCAGCCCGACAGCGACAAGATCCAGCCGTCTCGCGTCAAGCTCTTGTAGCGGATGTTGTCGATGAAGCCGTCGATCTTCTCGAGCTCCGGCCGGAGCATCTTGGCGTACCCCAGGTAGGCCTCCCATTGATCGCCCTTCGGATGCACCTCGAACAACACAGAAAACATACGACCTCCAGTGAGTCGGTTGCTGAACTACTTGGTGGCAAGCGCGGCGTTCGCCTGCGCAGCCTTCGCTTCGGGACAAGTCTCTTCCGTGCTCACGAAGGTATATGTCAAGGCGGCCCCGATGGCCGACACCACTGCGGCGACGAACGTCGCATACGCAAAGCCGGAAGAAAAGGCGTGTACTCCAGCGGCGTGCAGTTGGTCACGCAGGTTTTCGGGAACCATGCCCAGCATACCCATGACGTCTCCCGAGGTCACGCGACGTGCGGCCGCCTCAGCGGCAGTGTTGTCAAGGCCGATTCCGGTGGCCGCGGAGATGAACGAGCTGCGCGCCAAGTTTGATAGCACTGCGCCGAGTCCAGCCACTGCCACCAGCACGCCGATGAACCGCGTCGTACTCGCGAGACCCGATGCCATTCCGGCGCGTTCAGGCGGAACGGCTCCTTGGATGACCTTCACCGTCTCACCGTTGAGGATGCCGGCACCGGTGCCCGCCACCAACATGCTGATGACGAAGATGAGGTAGCCCAGATGGCTGCTCGCGACGAGACCGAACAAGATATTGCCGGCTAGGGCCACACACAGGCCAATGGTCAGCACAACGCGACCTGACATCTTGGCGGTGACCGACGCACTGACTCGAGGGACGATGACCATCGGCAAGGCGAACGGAATCATCGCCAACCCTGCCTTCAGGGGGTCAAAGCCGTAGGCGCTCTGTAGGTAGAGCGGCAGGTAGAAGATCATCACCTGCGCGCTGCCCCCGTAGGCAATCATGGCAATCACAGCACCCAAGAAGGTTCGACTACGAAACAGCGCAAAGTCAACCATCGCGCGCTTCTGATGGAGCTCGGCGTACACGAACCCGACAAACAGAGCGACAGCCGCCCCCAGCCGAGCCAGGATTGAACCCGAGGCCCAGCCCTCCTCATTGCCGTCGATCAGCGCCCAGATCAACGCAGCAAGGCCGAGGCTGAAGGTGATGGCACCAACGAAGTCGAGCTGCTTTGCGTCCGGGTCGTGTGATTCCTGAACGAATGAGAAGTTCGCGACGATGAGGCCGATACTGACCGGGATGTTGACCAGGAAGATCCAACGCCAGCCAAAGTAGTGGGTGATGAGGCCACCAACAATCGGCCCTGCGGTCAACGCAATGCCGAGTGCCGCTCCCCAGAAGGCAAATGCCTTGGCCTTTGCAGGCCCGGCGAACTCCTTGGCGATGATGGCCAATGAGGCCGTCAGGAGAAACGCGCCTCCGATGCCTTGAACGGCTCGCGAGATGTTGAGCAGCAGTGCCGAAGTGGCCAGCCCACAAGCTCCGGACGACGCAGCGAAGATGACCAGACCGATGGTCATCGCCTTGCGCCGGCCGTACAAGTCAGCGAATGCGCCGGAGCCCAGCAGGAGCGCGGCGTAGGTCAAAACGTACGCGCTCACGACCCATTCGATGTCCTCGAACGAAGCGTGCAGCGATGTCCCGATCGCAGGAAGCGACACCGCGACTATGTTGGAGTCCAACATGATCAGCGAGGAGACCATCGACGCCGTCAGCAGGACGGCAAACGAGCCTTTGGTCTTTTCCCTCGTCCCGCTAGCGACTGCTTGCTCGGTTGCACTCATCGATCCAGGCTCCAGGTTCGACGGTCGCAGTGTCGAGCATAGAGGCAGCCCTGCACTTTGACCAATAGGGTGGCCCGAGAGATAGGCCTCCAACCTGCAAATGTCTGGAAGTTCGCCGTTCCTAGCTAGCTGCGTGAGCGAATATCATTTATGCACCGAACCGATAGGTTCGGCGCGCTTTGGGTGGCACGGCAGCGGGCTCGCGTCAATGGTCGAGCACCACGCCAGCCTAGCCCAACCGAAAGACCTGCACCACCTCGGCCAACTTGGCCGCTTGGTCTCGCAGACTCTCTGCAGCCGAGGCAGACTCTTCCACGAGCGCGGCGTTTTGCTGTGTCATCTGGTCAAGATGCGAGACAGCCGTGTTGACCTGCTGAATCCCCGTCGACTGTTCGTTGGCTGCCATCTTGATTTCGGTGATGATGGTCGTCACGGACTGCACGCGGGACACGATGTCTTCCATCGCGCTACCAGCATCGCGAACCAACGCCGCGCCAGCGAGCACGCGCTCGTTCGACACCGCGATGAGGCTCTTGATCTCCTTAGCGGCGCCGGCGGAGCGCTGAGCCAGGGCACGTACCTCCGACGCAACCACGGCAAAGCCTCGACCCTGTTCCCCGGCGCGGGCCGCCTCGACTGCGGCGTTCAGGGCCAGGATGTTGGTCTGGAATGCGATCCCATCGATGACTCCGATGATGTCGGCGATTCGCGCCGAGCTGTGCTCAATCTCGCTCATCGTCTGAACGACCTCGGATACCACCCTGCCACCGCCGGCGGCCGCGTCTGCAGCCGACTTTGCCAAGTCATTTGCTGTAGCGGCCGACGATGCAGTGTGGCTGACCGTGCCCGTGAGCTCTTCCATCGAAGCGGCGGTCTGCTGCAGGTTGGATGCGGTCTCTTCGGTGCGGGACGAAAGGTCGTGATTCCCGGAAGCGATTTGCCCCGACGCGGTCGCGATGGAATCCGTCGAACTGCGCACCTGAGACACCGTGCGGCGCAGCGACTCAATCATGGTCTCAAGGCCATGCATCAGGCTGTTGGGATTCGAAGCGTCGACGTGGACGTTAAGGTTGCCCGAGGCGACTTCTCGAACTGCCGACAACGCGTCTGACGGATCGCCTCCGACTTGGTTCAACACGCCCCGCGCCACGACAGTGCCCAACCCTGCGACGACAAATACCACGGCCAGGACGAGCGCGCTGCTCTGGAGCATAGCCGCACGAACTTCAGTGGCGACGTCGTCCGTATAGACGCCAGAGCCCACGACCCACTTCCACTCCGGCACGGCGGCCGCGTACTGAAGCTTGGGCACGAGTTCGGTGCCGCCCGGACGCGGGAAGTGCGAATCGAAGAATCCGAACCCTTCAGGGCTCGCGGCAGCATCGACAACACCCTTGATGACGTCCACGCCCGCTGCGTCCATCACCTTGCCAATCTGGTTGTGGCCTACCCACTCCTTCTTAATCGGGTGCATCACGCTGTTTCCAACCGAGTCGAAGATGTAGAAGTAGTCCTTCCCAGTCGCCCCGAAGCGCGAACCCTCGAGCGCCAGCTTGGCGGCAGCTTGCGCGGTTTCCACGCTCATCTGACCTGCCTTGGCTCGTTCCACGTAGGCTTGAACTGTCGTGCGGGCCGTCTGCACCGCCGTGACCAGTTGCTGCTTGCGGCCGTCGATAATGGATGAGCGCAACTGGATGAAGGCAATCGTGGCCAGCACGCACATGCCCAGGACGGACACAGCGACGAGGAGTGCGATCTTGTGCTTGAACTTAAAGGACTTGAGCATGGCGAATCCGAGTCTCGGGTTGATTTGTGAGCGTGCTGACACATTTCGGAGGCTTGGCGGCCACCTGTAGCAGTCAGCCTCACATCCGGACGGATGGGCGCTTTTTGCGGACTCCAGCCCGCTCAACGACGCGGACGTACCCGGACTCAGATCGTACTGGTCGAGTAATCAGCCCGAGATTGGCTTCGGGCTGACGCTCTGTACTCGGAAGGATCGACGCCATACGACTTTCGGAACGCGCGCATGAAGCTGCTGCGGTTCGCGTAGCCGACGTCGTTGGCTACGGCGTCGATAGACCGTGCGTTTCCAGCAAGGAGCTGGGCGGCGCGACGCATCCTCACTTCTCGTAGTACCTCACCAGGCGGACGGCCGAACAGCGTACCGAACCGCTCGATGAACACCGAACGGCTGAGCCCCACCTGTTTGGCCAGACTCGGAACGGTGTGCGCGGCGCCAGGCGCAGAGGCCATTTCGGCGAACGCTTGAGCAATCTGGGGGTCGCTCAGGATGGAGAAGCGCTCCACCCACTGATTGCTGGAGCTCAGCGATCGCCGAAGCAGCATCACCAGAACTTGCTTGAGCAACGCCGCCGTCATGGCGCCAGCCCCGACCTCCTGCTCCATCAGTTCGTCGAGCGCGCTCTTGAGCTTGTGGTCAATCGAGTCTGCGGAGTCGAAGTGTTCGACGATAGGCGCGCCCAAGCCTGCAAAGAGTTCGACAGATGAACCAAGGGTCGCCTGGAAGTAGCCACAGATGAGTAGCACCTGCGGCGCGCCAGAGCCCGCGACGAACCGACGCATGGCGCCGGGGGCGAACGTCTGTGCGTTGCCCTCCACCGTCTGCACAGCCGAAGGTGGAGTTGTGTCGTGAAAGCCCTCAACGGAAAACGACCGGCCCGCCGGAACGATTACGAGCGTATGAGGCTTCAGTTCCACCGGCTCGTGCCCCTCGAGCAGCATGACCCCCGTCTTGCCAACGTTGTAGTGGATGGCCGGCGCGTCGCCTCCGTTAAGCGTGATGCGCCAACCGGGCGAGACCACGCACTCCGCCAGCTTGACGAACTGCACCTCGAGGGTACTCACCAGCTTTTCGAGCGCGGCCCGCGGCATCCGCAACATCGGCTCATTCACCTCAGTACCTCCAGCTAAGCACGCACGGTTGTCGAACACGAGAAAAGCCGCTAACAGATTCCTGCAGCGGGAGATTGGCTCCCAAGGCAGCTCAACAGTTGATCACGTGCCGAGATAAGGACGAACTGTCGCATTGCTCGAACGCACGGACACGCAAACCCATCCAAAGGTTTTATTTGCCTCGATAGACTGAAGCCATCACAACCTGATGTATCCCAACGACCCAGCCACTCGACCGGAACCGCGACAAGACCACTGAACGAACGCATTCTTGCAGAGCGCCCGACCTAGGGCGCCGACCCTCCATGGAAGAAGAAGTGACCCTGTCCCGGCGAGCTTGTCTCGCCGCCCTCGACCTAACCCTGAACCGGTGCACGACGCCCTTCGAGATCGCGGTATTTGTACTCGACCCCGGGACTATCCCTGAGGAGCAAGGCGTCGCTGGCTGCGGCCAGGCCCTCGAATGGAGGCAGTATGAACTGGCACTGGCGGAGGCTGTCCGGCAGATCCGAGCGGTCTCGCTCCCCTGCGACCGGGTTCTGCGAGTCGAGGGCGACAGGCTGGTCGTGATCGCAAGAGGCCTCGTTGATGGTGCAGCGGTACTTGGATTCGCAGCACGGCTGGTTCATTTGCTTGAAGACGCCCTCAATGGGGCCGATGTCGACGCCACGCGTCAGGTGTGCGTCGGCATATCGCTGTCGTCGCCAAATCGAACAACAGGCGAACCACTGCTGGCGGCTGCCGAGTCGGGATTGGCCGTGTCAGCTCAATCGCGCAGACTCGCGCGAGTTTGGGGAAAGCGCCGGGGCATACGGCGACATACCTTTGGCACAAATCAGGTTCGCGCGTAGCCGCCTGGGCCTCGCGTAGCTTGGCGACCCATGCGTGGACGACATATCAGTCAAACGCCAGCGAGCCTAGAAGCCGCCGCAAAATCGCTGCAAGATGGGGGCGTGTTTAGCTAAGCTGCGCCAGGACGGGACGACGTCTGAGCCGTCAGCGGGGAGCCAAGAGAAGTGGACGACGCTAGCCTGATTCTGACCTGTCCCAAATGCCTGACGAAGAACCGCATCCCGCCCGAGCGCGCGGGCGATGATCCGACGTGCGGTAACTGCGGCAACGCCCTTCTCGATGGCGCCGTGGTTCACCTGACCGATGCGAATTTCAAGCAGGTCACCGAGATGTCTGACATTCCGGTACTGGTGGATTTCTGGGCGCCTTGGTGCGGTCCCTGCAAGATGATGGAGCCTCAGTTCGAGAAGGCTGCACGCGAGCTCAAAGGAAAGGCGTTGCTCGTGAAGGTCGACATCGACGAGAACGCGCGCTCTTCGGTGCGATACCGCATCAAGAGCATCCCGACCGTCGTCAAGTTGGACAAGGGCGTGGAGGTTGGGCGAACGCGCGGAGCGGTTTCTGCCGCAGAAATCGTCGCCCTCGCCAAGGAGGCGTCCGCTCCCAAGCCCGCCGCGGCGTAAGGAAGTCCTCGTGACAAAAGCTACCAAGCCTAACGAAGAGCTTCCCAAGGAGGCGCCGCTCCCGTCAGAAGACGAACTCCTAGACGAGGCTCTTGACGAGACGTTTCCCGCCAGCGATCCGGTGCAGCCATCACCGCGCGATCACGAGGAAGCGCAGAGGCGGCGGAAGGCGGGACGCTAGCTGAAATTCACGCCAGTCAAAGAAGACACGGCCCGCATCAAGCGGGCCGTGTCAATTCGGCCACCCGTTGGGAGACGGTCGTGGTGGCCGGCTCCGGCCTTACTGGCCGCCCTTCTTGTCGGGCGAAGTCTCGGGGTTGGTCGCCGCGGAAGCGGGGTGCTTCGCCTTGTACGCCTTGAACTTCTTGGCGACCTTGTGCTTCGACCCGGACGCGGCGTCGTCGGCCCCCGAAGCGGCTTGGGCGAAGGTCGCCGAAGCGGCGAGGCAGAGCAGAGTGGCAGCGATGATGGACTTCATGCAAATCTCCTGGGATTGGTTGCTGAACACACAGCCGACCAGCCGACTGCGTTTGCGGTCGATGGGGTCACCGGTGCACCGGTCGAGTATTCCTGCAGGGGCTCGGCGCCAAGATGGCAAAGGACAAAACGCAGCAACTAACGGACGCCACATCGCGAATCGGTGTGGCGACGCCACAGCGCTGCCAGGAATCCGGAGCAATTGTCCTTTTGTCTACGGCCGCGCTGCCACGCGTGCGTGACAAGACCATTGCGCCCATGATGGTTGCCGTCTGACTCTGGACGTCTGGAAAGGGAGCCGGCCTGTGCCCGAGATCTCGAACGCAACGGAATGGGAACGTGTCCTGGGACGACTGTTCTTGGCGTTCAGCGTCATTGAAGCCAGCATCAACGGCATGCTCAGGCACTGGGTCGACCCGGAAGAGTTCGCGCAGTTAGAACACGGGTCGCTGAGCAGGCGCGTCCGCCGACTTCGAAGCCTTGCCAATGACTTCGTCTTCGGCCCAGACAGACACGTGCTTCTGGCAAACCTAACGAAGGTGAGCATGAACGCAATGGAGCGCAATGTCGTTGCCCACGCGCCTGCGTTGTTTGACAACAGCAGGCCCCAGGCACAGCCGCTGTCTGTCGACGGGATCATCACTCGCAATCGAAGTGTGGCGCGAATGCTGAGCCTGGCGGAGCTGACGTCGATGGCAGAGGTGATGCAACGCCTATCGGCGACCCTCTTGCAGAACAACACGGAAATTCGCACGCGCGGTCACTCAGCCTCAGAGGCAGATCAGGAGGCTCTTGCATGTGCACCGCTGGCGCGCGCCTAGGCAACGCCTCCAGGCACATCTAGGCAGACGGCCTGGACGCCCGCCTCGCAGAGGTCATCTGACGCAGCACGGCCAAGAACTCGTCCGGGACGATCGGCTTGAGGACTGCCTCAAATCCCTCGGCCCTCGCGAGAGCAGCTTGGTCTGCGTAGCCGGTCATGAGAATCACCGGAAGGCGGGGTGCCAGCACACTTAGGGTGCGCGCCAATTGCAATCCGTCTTGGCCACCCAACGGCTTCGCGTGCGTCAGAACAGCGTCGAAGCTCCCCCATTCTGCCTCGACCAGTTCAACCGCCTTATACGCATCGTCCACGTGCACAGCATCCATGCCGCTACTCAAGAGCATCGCCCTCACCGCCGTAGCAACTTCGGCGTTGCTGTCCACGAGCAGGAGGCGCATCCCCCGCAAGTCGGCATCGGCTTGGAACACGCTCGCTGATGATTGCGGCGCGGGAACCGCCTGGGGAAAGTACATGTGGACGGTTGTCCCAACGTCCTCTGCACTCTCCACCTGGACCTCTCCGCCAGCGTTCCCCACAAACGCCGCGATCTGGCTGAGGCCAAGTCCAGTCCCGACGCCCCGCGCTTTCGTCGAGAAGAACGGCTCGAAGATGCGCGGAATGATGTCGGCAGGTATTCCGTGGCCGGTGTCTTTCGCACATACCGCCACCGTCGGCCGATCAAACCCCTCCTCGGGCCTAGCGTTGCGTCCGATGATGGTCAACGTCCCGCCATTGGGCATGGCGTGCTTCGCATTTAGGCTCAGGTTTATCAAGGCCAACTCGAGTTCGCTGACGTCAACGGCAATTGCTCCGGCTTCCGCAGACACGCTGTACTCGAGTTTGATGTTGGCGCCCAATGTCGACCGCAAGAGCTCCGCAGTCGCGGGCAGCCAAGCCTGCAGAGAAACCGTGTCGGTCCCTCGCTTCTGCGTGCGCGAAACGGACAGCAATTGCTGCGTGAGCCTGACACCTGAACGAGCGGTCCTGAGCATTGACTGCATCTGAGGCTCCGTCATTTGGGCCGGATGCCTACGCTCGTGAACATGGAGGTTGGTCAGCAGAATGGACAGGAGATTGTTGAAATCGTGGGCTATCCCGCCGGTAAGCGTCGCGAGCGTCTCCCATTTCTGATTGCGAAGCGCATTCTCTTCCGCGACTCGGAGCTTGCTCCCCTCTTGCTCGAGTGAGAGCGCGAAGCCGCGAGCTCGTCGAGTGCGGTTCAGCGCCAGCCACGAAACGCATACGAGCCAGGCCGTGATGGGCGCCATGATTGCCGCCACCGCGCCGACAAGGCTGACCCAGCCTGCGAGCACTTGCGGGCGCGATATCGCGACGGTTGCTACAACCGGCATCCCCTCGACCTGGCGTCGACTCTCGACGGACACCGTACCTCTCGGGCCGTCAGACTTCCAATATGACCAGTCCAAGAGCGTTGCGGAAGCGGCAGGGCTGCGGTTAGCAGGTCGCAACCGGCTCATTTCTTCCAAACGCGGGCGCGGCCAGCACGCGAGGCTGCTGCCATCGCGATCGAGCAACTCGAAGCTCGCTTGGCGAAGTCGCCCCGAGTTTAGGGACCGGTAGTACTCTTCAAAGTGTGCTGCACTGAGGAAGATGTCTACGCTGCCGACCTCCTTCCCGCTCACGAGTACGCGAGGGAAGCGCAACGCGATTGCTCTTTCGCCGTCGAATGATGTTGCGCTGATCGAGGACACCGACGGCTGCTTCAGACGATCCGCCTGTCGCACGGGCACGGGGACAGTCGCGACGGATTCAACCTGCGCCACCAAAGCGCCCTCGGCGTCCTCTACGCGTGCGCCTAGCACGCCAGGCACACCGACAGTCAGGAGACGCATCCTCGTCGCCAGTTCGGTTCCTGCCAATGGTCCACGCGAGTCCAGGGTGGTCGACAACCGAGACATCGCACGGGCCACGAGCGCGGCACTCCGGAACGACTCGTCTGCATGGCGCTGGACGATTGCCGCTGTTCGCTCTGCATAGCTCCTGGCATCCCGCTCAGCCTGCCAGTACGTCACCCCGGCTACGCCAATGAAGGAGGCCGCCGGAACGATCAGCGCCGCCAAGAAAATCGCTCGCAGCCATCCGGTCGTTGCCGATTCGCCTCCATCAGGCGCCGAATTGGGATTCGATGGAAAAATACTCCAACGATGCGTCGCAACGCAGAGCCCCGCAGCGCACAGCAGGAGTGCCCCGGCCTGAAGCGCCTCACTCACAGATCCGAGTTGCGCTGGAAAGCTCACCGCCGCTCCCACCACACAAGTCACCGCGCAGGCCAACCCGGCGACCGAGCCTCGAAGCATGATGATCACCACGGTTGCCGGGTAGGCAAGCACAAGTGGCAGCGCGTCCCCTAGCACTGGCCGCAGCGCTAGTCTGGCGCACACGAACGCAACCCCAGCCATCAAGCCAAAGGCGGATTGCCTGAACCACACACGCGTTTCCAACCAGACCACTTTCGGCATCTCGTCTCGGGGGTTTCCTTGCGGTCAAATCCGCGGACTTCGCGTTGTAAGTCGCTCCAGTGCACATTGACCTGACACGCCGGCTTGCCTGAAAGGCGGTTCGGGCGCAACTTTCGGACTCCTGGCGAGGCAAAGGGCCCAGCATCGTCCGTTCGGCGTGGTGTCATTGCGCAGACTGGCGCCCGTTGCAGACTGGGCAAACGACAACTTCGGAGATTCAGATGCCCGCGGAAAGTAGGCCGTCCAAAGACTTGGTCGGCGAGACCATCGTGATAGACGAAACCGGTCATGGGCCGTTCCAGGTCAAGGTGCGATCCGGCACGTCCACCTTCATCGTGGATGAGCCCATCGGCGTGGGCGGCATGGGCTCAGGGCCTAACCCGTACGATCTTCTGAGCGCCGCCATCGGCTCGTGCTCTCTGATGACCGTTCGTCTCTATGCAACCCGCAAGAAGTGGCCGCTCGAACGCATCCGCGTCAAGGTAACGCACCGCCGAATGGCGTTGAGTGCTCGCGACGAATTCGTCCGCGAACTCGAATTCGTTGGTCCGCTGGACGACGAACAGCGAGGCAAGCTCCTGGATATCTCGATGCGCTGTCCAGTCCACCTCACGATTGAGCGAGGCTCGGACATCACCACCATCCTGATCGAGAAGCCGCCCTTGGACGACACCGCGACCACGAAGTGCGAGCACGCGCGCGACATGTCGCAAGTCTGCGACGACTACGCTGGCGGCTAGTGCCCCGATGAGAAGGACCAGATCGTGCTGAAGCGCCACTCGCCGGCAGTCCAGTTCCACGTGTGGGAGACACCTTTTCCAACGTCACTCGAAGACGCGCGCGACATCGTCTACGAACTGCTGTGGAACGAAGACATCCCACTATCCGACAACCTGGCGAGTTTCCTGGCCGCCTTGTGGGAACGATTCCCGAGCGACGCGGACTCAGTGGGCGAAGCGCCTGTTTGGGCGACGCGAGTCAAGCACAGGCCACAGAAACATCCCGCCGTTCTGACCGTCGGTATCTCGGCCAGCCATGTCGCCGTCGCACAGCCTTTTCTCCTGAAGACTGCTGCGCAGCTCGGCTTGGTCGTATCCGATTCGCGCTTTTTCGTCGTGTTCCTGCCCACAGGCATGGAACTTGGCGATCGCAAGCACCTCGAGCGCGCACAGGACGACCAGGCTATCTGAGCTGGCTGTCCGTCCGGATGCATCAGTCCAGGAGCACCGCGTTCGATCCTGCGAGGCGCGCCGCGGCGCGATGCTCCGACGGCTCCACTCCGTAGGCCTTGCGGAAGGCCCGCAAGAAACTGCTTGTGCTCGCGTAGCCGACGGTCCGGCTGATTTGATCCATCGGATAGTTGCTTGCCTTCAACAGTTGCGCTGCCTGGCGCATCCGCAGTTCCCGAAGGATATGCATCGGCGACTTGCCGACAAGGCTGTTGAACCGTTCCATGAACGCAGACCGGCTAAGACAGGCGGTCTTAGCCAACGTCATGATGGTGTGGGGTTGGCCCGGCTGAGACACCATCTCCGCAAAGGCACGGGCGATGCGCGTATCACGCAGCATGGAAAACCGCTCGACCCACAGATTGGTCGAGCTGAGCGAGCGTCTAAGCAGAGTGACGATGACCTGCTTGAGGAGCGTGGCGGTCATGGCCCCGGTGCCAGCCTCCTGTGCGACGAGTTCCGCGACGGCAGACTTCAGACGGTCATCGAGTCTGTCCTCCGCTGAGAACTGCTCCACGATGGGCATCGAGAGTGAGCCGAATACGTCCACCGACGAACCATAGGTCGCATGAAAATACCCGCAAATTTGGATGATCCCAACTGGCCCGTTACCAGCGAAAAACCGACGGACGTTCCCAACGGTAGTTGTCTGCATACGCCCATCCACGTGTGTGAGGGGCGCCTCCGGCATTCCATCTTGCCTCGCGGCTTCGATACGAAACGGCGTGTTGGCAGGAACGATGACGAGCGTGTGAGGCTTGAGCTCAATAGGCTCTTCCCCGCCTACAAGGATTCGGCCAATGCCAGAAAGGTTGTAGTGAATTCCAGGCGCACTTGCCCCTCCGAGTTCGAGGGCGTACCCTTCGCTCACTAAGCATTCGGACAAAGCTACAAATTGGACTTCGAGGATGCTCATCATGGCGTCAAGGTCGGCGGCCGAGATCCTGACGACGGGAAGGTCAGACAACTTCAGAGCTCCTGAGGAAATGGGACTTCCACGGCCCCTTGAATGGCGACACCATCGCGCGCAGTTGGATCGCCGTTGATCCCCTAGCGCTGCTGTCATGCGTTCTTGCGAAAAGCGCTGCCGCCACTAGTACAACCCTCATTCGAATTAGGTAAACCTTCGATGCTATCCGGCATAGCGTCACTGAGGTCACTTTGAGCACCGCTGTGGTTCCCGCGCTACCCTCCCCTGTAAGGCCTAGAGAGGTGATAGCGACTCACGGGTGCCCTATGGCGCGGATGCATCTGATCCTAGGGCACGTTGGGTCTAAGACCTAAGGCGAAGTCAAAACCCCCAAGCTCGAATCTCTAGCAGGGCGCTCACTAGGGTCTTTCAGGCGTGGAAGGCCGCCTGCTAAACCCAGCGATGCAGTGTTTGGATCCCCAGAATTGGCAAATCTTGGGAGAGGCCGGCGATCCCAAAGTCCGTAAAATGTGGCAAAAAGTCCGATTCCGAGTAGAGTCCCACTGTTTTCAACTCCCCAGGGCGCTCTAGGCGTCCGGAGCAAATGCACATGGCAACGACAACTTCGACTCAGCTTCGAGCGCAGATCAAGCAACTCGAACAACAGGCTCTCGCCCTCGAGCAAGCAGAGGTCAAAGAGGTGATTGAGAAGATTCAAGTTGCCATCAAGCACTACCGGCTAACCCCGGCTGACCTCTTCGGAAACGGCTCAGCGGTACCCACTTCGACCTCTACTTCAACCGCCGTGAAGGCGGCGGCACGCGCTAACGCGCCGAAGACGGCTTCGGTGGCGAAGGCTCCGGCTCCTTCAGCGGCGCCGGTTGCTCCCACCATTCCGGCCGGCAGCAAGCTCAAAGGCACCAAGGTGCCCCCGAAATACAGGGACGACAACGGCAACATCTGGACTGGCCGCGGCAGCCAGCCCAAATGGCTCGCAACAGCTCTGGCTGACGGCAAAACGCTGCAGGACTTCGCTGTCTAGCCTTTGCCAACAGCGGTAGCCACCGCCTGTCCTATAACGTTTCCCGTGTACGACCTCTAACGACATCGAACCACGAGAGCGCGGATTCGACGCCGTTGGAGACCGACTAGCGCCAGAGCTTTGCGGCCTCCCGCGCCATCGCAGGCACATCCGCCGCGATGATGTGCGGTTGGGGCACGCCCGGAATAACCAGCGACGCATTGCCGGGCCTGGTCAGCAGGGCACCGTACAGGCCGGCGCTCTGCGCGCCGATCGTGTCCCACATGTGCGTCGCCACCATGCAGCACGCGGATTCGGGAACGCCCAGTTCTTGCGGAACCATGTGGTAAACGACTTGGGCTGGCTTGTACGAGCGCGCCGACTCGATGCTGAACTGGCGTTCGAAGAGGTCGGCCAAGCCGGCCTTGGCCAGCGGCGTCTTGTCCTCGGGGAGCAGTGGCGAGTTGGTCAGCGACACGAGGCGGAAGCCCGCCTTCTTGAGCATCTCCAGACCCTCACGCGCGTCCGCGTGCGCCGGCATCGTCTCCATGGAAGACTTGATGGCTTCGATGTCGTCAGGAGACACCTTCTTGCCGTGCACCCGCGCCACCATTTCGAGGCACCCCTTCCCGATGGAGAAGTAGTCCTTGTACTGCCCGGACAGCGTCAGCGTCATTGAGTACATGATGAGCTGACCCAGCCACTCCCTAAGGAAGCGCTTGTCGCCGAACACGCGCTCAAAGAGCGGGTTCATGACCTCGAAGTCGATGAGTGTCTCGTTGACGTCGAAGATCAGGACATCGGGCGCCGACTTGGTATTGCCGTCCTTCGACGTCACAGTTGAGATTGACTGATTCATTGGCTTTCTCCGTTCGAGCTTAATAGTCCCTAAGAGGGGCGGGGAACAGCCAATATGTCTAAGTCGATGCATGTTTGATAGATGCGCATCTGCATCGCTGTTATGCCCAAAGCGAATCCAGCGTGGGCACGCGATTGATCACGGTTCAGTTCAGCGACGAGGGTGTCGAGGGCTCGGTGAACAGGCGCAACGTGCCTCTGGCACCGGCGGGAAGCATCCTGCCTTCTTACGAGTCCTTCACTTGCGTCCTAACGTCTACTGGACGCGCGGCCGCAATCAATTTGAAGGCGAGAACTGCTAGCGTTAACCGACGTCTCGCCGCGTCGGGATGGCCATCAACCGGACCGCGGCTCAATGGGTGCAAGCCTTCTTCTTGCAGCGCTCCAGACCAGCGCGACTCCGGCGAAGAAGCCATGACCATTGCGACTTTCTTGCTCCTGGCACTGCTCCCACTTGTCGGGATCTGCTACGTTGCTTTGAACGTAGCAGTCGTGCTGCTTTTATTTGCGCTGGCAGGTGTGCTCCAGCGATCTTTGCGCTGAGAGTCGCCTGCGACGAAGTTAGGCGGCTCCGCCGAGGGTCAGCGAAAAGGAAGGAAACAACCCTACTTTTTGCACGCTTATGCACATTTCATATTCTTGTTTGTGCACGTTATGATTCGGGGATGGATACCGCTCTGCCCAAACCCGCCATCGCGCACATTGCCCTTTGGACACGAGACATCGAGGCTGCTGCCGAGTTCTGGCAAAGCTATTTCGGTGCTGAGGTCGGGGATTTGTACGAAAGCCGCCGTCGACCGGGTTTCGTCTCCAGGTTCCTAACGCTCCCCGGCGGGGGCGCCCAGGTCGAGCTCATGAGCCTCTCTGGACTCGAGGATCCGCCGCCCTGGGCCGTCGGATGGGACCACGTGGCAATTAGCGTGGGGAGCCAAGAGGCGGTCGATCGACTTGCGCGCCGATGCTCGGCGGACGGCTTGCTCGTGTCCCAACCGAGAATGACGGGCGATGGGTATTATGAGGCTGTCATCGCAATGCGCGACGGCACACGAATCGAAGTCACCGCGTAGGCAGATCGTCGCGGCCCACGCAGGGCTCCTGGCCGCGGTGCCCGGAGATCAGTGGGCGAGTTCGGTCCTCGCAATGTGATCCGATGTGCGCAGTGACAGCGCCGCAATCGTCAGCGACGGATTGACCGCAGCGGACGACACGAACACGCTGCCGTCGACGACGTAGAGATTTTCGAGGTCGTGCGCGCGACCGTTCGGGTCGACCACCGAATCGCTACTCGAATGACCCATTCGCAGCGTCCCGCACTGGTGGCCGATAGAGAACTCGCCGAACGTCCGATGTACCGCTCGCTTAAAGCCGATCTCGCGCAGGACGCCCTTGAAGCGTGCGATGAACTTCTGGTGGACGTCCATGTTCGTCCTCGTGCGGTCGAGGATGATGTGATCGTTCTGCACAAGGACGCGGCTGGCCGGGTCGGGCAAGTCTTCCCCTAGAAGGAAGAAGTCGACCGTTCTCCGGCAGAGCATGTCGAGGATGAACCCCGGTGCGCGTGGGACGTCCCTTTTAATGTTTCCGCCGTTCCCCCGCCCCAACAGCTGCACGTTGCCCATGGCATCGCCGCCAGCGCCACCAGGCAGATAGAAGTCGTTGAGGCCGAACGTCTTCTGGTAGACGCTGTCGTTCAAGAACTTGTGGTCGAATGCAATGACCGCCGTCTGGTTGTGGCCCATCAAGTGCTGACCCACCATTCCCGAACTGTTGCCGAGCTTGCCCTCCGCCGAAGCAAGCAATAGCGCGGCCGACTTGACCGTGCCGCATGCAAGCAACACGAGCTTGGCGACTACCTCGTGGAACTCACCATCGCGCTGGTAAACGACGCGTTCGATGCGTCTTCCGTCCGCCGAAGGCATCAGCCGAACAACTCGCGCGTTGTCCTGAATCTGGACATTCGGGTACTGCAAGGCGGGGATCAGCGCAGCAGTTTCGCCATCCATCTTGCCCGTGCGCGCATCGGGGTAGCCATCCCAGCCGGTCTGTCCATTGGCAAGCCACGTCTTGATGTCGACGCCCAGCGGCAGCGAGTACGGATGCATCCCAGCCTTTTTGAAGCGTTCGCGGAGGGCCGCGATGGGAGGCTCGTCGGGTACAGGTGCGCAGGGCAGCCCTTTGTTTCGCCAGGGCTCGGTGGGGTCCTCTGACGGATTGCCGCACACGCGGAACAACGCCTCTGCCCTCTCGTAGTAGGGCTCGATGTCTGCGTAGCGAATCGGCCACGCGGGTACATCTCCACCGGGAAGACGCCTGGCCTCGAAGTCCGTCTCGCGAAAGCGCGCAAGTAGCCCGCCGTAGAACTTGGAGCTTCCGCCGCGGTTCGCATAGGTTCCGGCAGCGTTCGGGTTCCCTTCCCTGTCGTACCACTGCTCTTGGGGCTTATAGGCACCCTTTTGGAAGATGGCCTTCGTGTCACGAGTCAGGGGCTCTGACTTGATCTGCGCCCCCTGCTCCAGAATCAAGATACCCGCTCCCGTAGGAGCCAGATTTAGGGCGGCGGTGCTTCCCCCCATGCCGGCGCCGATGATGACGACATCGCTGGTGCTGCGTTTCATGGAATCGATTGTGCAGGTCGAAGACGGGGTCGCAACTCAGAGCGTTCCCGCAGGTTGCTCACACGCGCGGCGCGGGGATGCGAGTGGCGGCTTCGAGCTTGCGCCCGAGCACTGCGTCCGCGCCGCGCTCTCCAATCATGATGGACGTCGCGTTGGTGTTACCGCTCACGACCGTGGGCATGATGGACGCGTCGGCCACTCGCAGCTTTGCCAAGCCGTGCACCTTCAGCGAAGGGTCGACCACCGCCATCGGGTCGCGACCCATCTTGCACGTGCCGGCCGGGTGGAAGTCCGTCTTAGCCCATTGCCGGATGTAGTCGGCAATCTCCTTGTCAGTGCGCACTTTTTGGCCCGGGAGGTACTCCACCTCGCTGATCGACTTCAAACTGCTTTGCGCCAGGATTTCGCGCGCGAGCTTGAATCCTTCGATGCTGTGCTTCCAGTCGGCCGGCGCGGACAGGTACTTCGGGTCGATGAGCGGGTCGAGGGCCGGGTCCTTCGAGGCCAGCGTCACTTCCCCGCGGCTTTCCGGCCGCAGGTACGCCGTGTTCAGCGTCATCCCGTGCCCGTCCACCTTCACCTTGCCGTGGTCGATGACGTAGGCGGGCAAGAAATGCATCTGGATGTCGGGCCAGTCGTTGTCGCCCGTAGTGCTGACGAACGCCCCGCCCTCGCAGACATTGCTGCTGATGGCGCCTGTGCCGAACATCAGGTATTGGAGCGCGTGCTTGGCGGCCGCAACACCTTTGTCTTGGCCGTTGTAGCTGTACGGACCATTGAGCTTGACACAGCAGTACACGTCCATGTGATCCTGCAGGTTCTTTCCCACCCCGGGCAAGTCGTGCTGAATCTGGATGTCGTGACGACGCAGTTCGTCGGCCGGACCAACGCCTGACAGCATCAGGATCTTGGGCGAGTTGATGGCACCCGCGCTGAGGATGACCTCCTCGTTGGCGCGAATCACCTCGGGGGTGCTCGAACCGGGCATCACCACTTCGACTCCGACGGCGGCGCCCTTTTCCACCACGATGCGAAGCACCTTGGCGCCGGTCGCAACCTTCAAGTTCGGGCGTCCCATCGCGGGGTAGATGAACGCGATTGCCGAGCTCGAGCGCTTGCCGTTTCGTTGGGTGACCTGATAGTAGCCCACACCGTACTGGTCGGCGCCATTGAAGTCGGGGTTGTATGGCGTCCCCTGCTCCTGCGCAGCCCTCAGGAATCGTCGTGTCAGGTCGATGGGGCTGCGCTGGTCACCGACGCCGAGCAGCCCATCGATACCGTGGAAGCTGTCGGCGTAACGCTCGTTGTCCTCTGAGCGCATGAAGTACGGCAGAACATCGGCGTACGACCAGCCGTCGTTGCCGAAGGACTCCCAGGCATCGAAGTCCTTGCGATGGCCACGGATGTAGACCATCGAGTTCACCGAGCTGCCACCACCCAGAATGCTTCCCTGAGGAAACAGCATCTTGCGATTGTTCAGCTGGGTCTGTGGAACGGTGAGCCACTCGTAGCGCACCTTGTCACCTTGCAGCCTGGCGTATCCCGCAGGCCAGCGCACCAGGAACGAGTCGTTCTTGGGGCCCGCCTCGAGCAGCAGCACGCGACGCGAAGGGTCCTCGCTTAGTCGGCTCGCAACAGTACAGCCCGCCGAACCGCCCCCAACAACGATGTAGTCGTAGTCCATGTATATGCCTGTGAGCGCCAGCTCTAGATTTCCAGCTTCGGGCCAATCCACTTCGGTGTGTACCCCGAGTCACGGATTTGGATCGTCTTGACTTCCATGAAGTCCTCAACGCCCATAAGGCCAACCTCGCGGCCGATGCCGCTCTCCTTGTAGCCGCCGAAGGGAAGCTCCGCCGCGCCATCGAGGTACGTATTTATCCAGACGGTGCCGGCTTCGATTTCGCGCGAGGCCTTCATTGCGACAGAGACATCCTTCGTCCAGACGCCCGCGGACAGGCCGTAGCGCGAGTCGTTGGCCAGTTCGATGGCTTCCTCCACGGTCTGGAACTCGAGCACGGCCAGCACCGGCCCGAAGATCTCCTCGTACGCGATGCGCATGGAAGGCTTCACCGCAGTGAAGATTGTGGGCTCGATGTAGAGACCGCCACTTTCTTCGTACGAACGCCCGCCGCAAGCCAGCTCAGCACCCTCCGCGCCACCAGAGGCGATCAGGTTGTTGATGCGGTCGTACTGCGCGCGGCTGATGATTGGGCCGACCAGCGTATCGGGCCGCTGGGGGTCGCCGATGGGGATTCGCTTGGTCGCGGCGACCAATCGTTCGATGAACCTGGGCGCGATCGACTTTTCGATGATGAGTCGGCTCCCACAGTTGCAGGACTGCCCTGCGTTTGCGAAGGCGCCGTGCAGAACTGCGTCGAGCGCCGCCTCGAAGTCCGCGTCAGCGAAGACGATGTGCGCGTTCTTGCCGCCCAACTCGAGAGCCACCTTGGCGACGCGCTTGGCACCCGTCTCCATCGCGTGCTGCCCGACGCGAGTCGAGCCCGTGAACGAAATGAGGTCGATGTCGGGATGGGAGATGAGCTCTTCGCCAGAGCTTGCCCCCAACCCGGCCACGATGTTGACGGTGTCGTCCGGCATCCCCGCGTCCTTGCAGATCTCTCCAAGCAGCAAAGTCGTGGCGGGCGTGAGTTCGCTGGGCTTGACGACGCAGGTACAGCCGGCCGCGAGCGCGAAAGGCAGCTTCTGGCTGATGATGAGGAAGGGGAAGTTCCAGGGCGTGATGATGGCGACCGTCCCGACCGCTTCGCGAATCGTCATTGCCGTCAGCCCTTTGCTGAGGGCACCGAAGCTCGAGCCGGTCACGCCGCGCGCCGCCCCCGCGGCGTATTGCCACAGGGCGGCCGAACGAGCGATCTCGATTCGCGATTGCCACAGAGGCTTGCCGCTCTCGGCCGTCTCCAGAACGGCCAGCTCCTCCTGGCGTGCGAGGATGCCGTCGGCAATCTTGTTCAGAACTAGCGAGCGCGCTTCGCCCGACGCTTTTGACCAATCGCCTCGTTTGAACGCACTCTTGGCGGCACGCACTGCGCCATCGACCTCTTGTTTGGTCGCCGCTCGATAGACGCCGACCAGCTCGCCCGAGGCCGGATCGCGACGGACGAACTGGCTGCCTTCACCGTGCTTCCACGCGCCACCCACCCAGTGCGCGAAATGGCGCGCCTCGTTCACTTCCTTCGCGTCGAGCGCCTCGGTCATCATGTATTCCTAATGTCAGAGATGGGATGCTTTGATGCCGGCCCTCCCGGGAGGAAGAGCCGGCGAACATCTTCAGTTCATTTCGATTTCAGCAGTTGCCTGGAATGCTCAGTTGCCGACCGACTTCAGGCCGGTAACCAGGCGATCGACGGCGTCCTTGGAGGTGAGCGTCGAGCCTTCAAAGAAGCTCGAAATCGTGTCCAGGAACACGCCGGTCTTCTCTTCGGACGTCGCCGCATTGTGGGCCAGCGACGGCACGGACTTGTGCGACGCAGCGGCTTGCGCGCGATCGGCCAGCGCCTCCTTGCCGCACTCGTCGAAGCGGGCCGGCGAGACATCGAGGCGGGCCGGGATGGAGCCCTTCTTGAGGCTGAAAGCCTCCTGGAAGTTCTTGTCGACGGCGCCGGCCGCCATGGCCGCTTGGCCCGCCTGCACGTCGGCGTTGGTGCTCTTGAAAAACGCGAAGGCGTCGATCAGCCACAGATAGCTGCCATCGGTGCCAGGTGCAGGGGCGCAGCCGTAGTCGACGTTGGCCTTCTGATTGGCCAGCGTCATTTCACCCTTGGCCCAGTCGCCCATGATCTGCATGCCGGCCTTGCCCTGGATGACCATTGTCGTGGCCAGATTCCACTCACGGCCCGGATACCCGCGGTCGACGTACTTGCGCAGCACCTTCAGCTCGTCGAACACCTTGATCATCGTGGGGCTGCGAAGCGCAGTCTCGTCCTGCTTGACGATGGCCTTCGTGTAGAAGTCCGGGCCCCCGATGCCCAGCACCAGGCTTTCGAACAGGTCGAGCTCCTGCCAGGGCTGGCCGCCGAGTGCCAGCGGCGTGACGCCGGCGGCTTGCAGCTTCTCGGCGACCTTGTTGAACTCGTCCCAGGTCTTGGGCGGCGTCAGGCCGTTCTTGTCGAAGACCTTCTTGTTGTACCAGAGCCAGTTGCTGCGATGGACGTCCACCGGCGCCGCCACCCAGTGGCCGTCGACTTTCAGGGACGGGATGAGCTCGGGCGCGATGACCGCGTCCCAGTTGCCCTTTCGGGCGATGTCATCGAGGTCACGCAGTTGCTTCTCCGCGCCCCATACGGAGATCTGGTTGGCGTGCATCTGCACGGCCGCTGGGGCGTCGCCCGAGGCGATCCGCGAATGCAGCACCTGCACCATGTTGCCGCCGGTGCCGCCAGCCACCGGCGAATCCTTCCACGACACGCCTTGCTTGCTCAGCTCGGTCTTGAGCTCGTTGAGGCCCGCGGCTTCGCTGCCGCTCGTCCAGAAGTGCAGAACCTCGACCTGGGGCGCGGCGAAGGCCTGGCTGGCGATCGTCAGGGACAGCAGAGCGGCGACATTCACAAGGGATTTGCGGATCACGGTTACCTCCAGTTATAGACAAAAAAGGGCAATCGGGGGCGCCAGGACGGGAGCGAGCGGCGCTGGGAAGCAAACGAGTCGTCGACACGCAAGGATTTGCGGTGGTGAGTCGGCGGCTCGATTTCGTTCATCGACTCAATCGGTCAACGGATCGGGTCAACGATTCGATTCGGTTTGGACCAGCGCCTTGGCAGCCTCCTCCACCGCGAACTGCTGGGAAGCGGTCAGTTCGGAATCGACCAGCGGCATCAGTGCACCAGTCGCGGCGACGCCACCAGCGGCGACGGCGCAGTGAAGGACGCGCATGGGCGAGATCTCGTCGCGAAGGTCTTCGACGGGCAGGAAGTGGCGAACGATGTTTGTCGCCTCGGCGTAGTCCTTCTTCTTCAGAACGGCGAGCAGTCGCGTGCAGAGTTTGGGCGCCAGGCACACCGTGCCGGAAGTGAAGCTCGTCAGGCCGAAGTCGCGGAAGTGCTCGACCACCGGGCGTTCGCCGATGCCACTGATCAGGAAGCGGCGGTCGATGCGCTTGACCAGGTCGGACAGCAGGGCGTCCTCGGTCGGGTTCTTGCGCACGACGGCGTACTTGATGCCGGAGACGTGGCCGTCCTTGACCAGGCGTTCGACGGAGGCCGCGTCCAGGTAGCCATCGCGCTTCAGGTAGATGACGACGGGCTTGCCGAACGCGTCAGAGAACATGCGAATGCCGCGCTCGACGCCAGTGATGGTGGTCGGGAAGGCGGCAGGAAGCACCATCACAGTGGGGAACTTGCGTTCGCGCAGCATGGGCAGTGCATCCATCATCCGGCCGAAGTCGGCGCCCACGGAAGGAAGCACCCACGCGTTCTCCGGCGCGACCTCCTCCAGCAGGTCGAGCACTTCGGCGAGTTGGCCGATCGGCAGGTGATAGAAGTTGGCATTGCCTCCATACATCAGCGACGTCACGCCGCCGGCAGCCAGCGAAGACACGAGTGCGCGGTTGGCGTCTCGGTTGAGGCTGAAGTCAGCGTTCCGCGCGAGCGGGGGAACAGAGATGACAGAAGACTCGAGGTCTTCAAACGTCACGGGGGAAGTCTTCATAGTGGCTCCAGGCTGTGAAGGCTGTCCTGTTAAAGTTACAACCTTGTTATGTTGTTTGTCATCTTAGTTCAAAGAAAAGTCATTGACCAGAAGTTTTTTGAGCTTGCAGCTCGGGGTTGTTCCCAGGCAATCCGATGAAAACGGTGACCTGTTGACAAGTCTGGCGCCTAAGAACAGACTAACAACTCTGTAATTTTATGGCCTGCAAGGACTGCAATGACTGAACAACGAGTACGTCTGTCCGTCGACATCGGCGGGACGTTCACGGACGTGGTGCTCGACCGAGGCACGACCCGCTTCTCTACCAAGGTGTTGACGACGCACCAAGCGCCCGAGGTGGGTCTGCTCGATGGAGCCAACCAGCTCTGCAAACAAGCAGGCATCACGTGGCGCGACATCGACCTGTTCCTTCACGGCACCACGCTGGCGACCAACGCGATCATCGAGCGCCGCGGCGCGCGGACTGCGCTGCTGACGACCGAAGGCTTCCGCGACACGATCGAGATCGGCACCGAGAGCCGGCACGACCAGTACGACATCTTCCTGAAAAAGCCCGTGCCTCTGGTTCCGCGCAACCTACGCTTCACGGTCAGCGAACGCCTGAACGTCCAGGGCGAGGTACTCAAGGCACTCGACGAAGTCGGCTTGGCGGCGTGCGTCGAACAACTGCGGCAGCAGGAAGTCGAGAGCCTGGCGATCAGCTTCATCCATGCGTACGCCGACGGCAAGCACGAGCGCCGCGCACGCGAGGTCATCAGCAAGGCGCTGCCCAAGCTCTCCATCAGCGTCTCGTGCGAGGTCTGTCCGGAGGTGCGCGAATATGAGCGCGCCTCGACGACGGTCGCCAATGCCTACGTCCGCCCCGTCATGGCGAACTATCTCGGCCGCCTGGCCGGCCAGCTGAAGGAGCTGGGCTTCACGAATCCCGTGCTTCTCATGAGCTCGGGCGGCGGCCTGACCACCATCGAGCAGGCCAGCAGTTTCCCCATCCGGCTCGTGGAATCCGGCCCTGCAGGCGGCGCCATCCTCGCGGCCAAGGTGGCGCGCGAGTGCAACCTCGACGAGATCGTCTCCTTCGATATGGGGGGCACCACCGCTAAGCTGTGCCTCATCGACGGCGGCAAGCCGCTCAAGTCACGCACCTTCGAAGTCGACCGCACCGAGCGCTTCCTCAAGGGCAGCGGCCTACCAGTGCGCATTCCAGTCATCGAGATGGTGGAAATCGGCGCCGGCGGCGGCTCGATCGCACGCGTCGATGAGCTCGGCCGCGTGGCTGTCGGCCCTGAAAGTGCCTCGTCCGAACCGGGCCCGGCGGCATATGGACGCGGAGGCACCCGTCCGACGGTCAGTGATGCCGACCTGGCTCTCGGCCGTCTGGACAAGGACCGTTTTGCCGGCGGCAAGCTCAAGCTGCGTGACGACCTAGCGCGCACCGCGCTCGAGGAGCACATCGGCAAGCCGCTCTCGATCGACTGGACAACGTCGGCTTTGGCCATCAGCGAGATGGTCGAGGAGAACATGGCCAACGCGAGCCGTGTCCACGCGGCCGAGTTCGGCAAGGACCTGCGCAAGCGCGCGCTGGTGGCCTTCGGAGGCGCCGCTCCCCTGCATGCAGCGCGCCTGGCCACCAAGCTCGGCCTGTCCAAGGTCATCATCCCGCGCGGCGCCGGTGTGGGCTCTGCCATCGGGTTCCTCGAAGCGCCGGTGGCCTACGAGGTGGTCAAGAGCTATCACACGCGTCTCGACAACCTCGACGCTCTCCGAATGCGCTCAATGCTCGACGCGATGGCGACCGAAGCGTCGGCCGTCGTCACTCCGGCGGCGGAAGGCAAGACCGTCGAAGTCAAGGCTGCGGCATTCATGCGCTACGTCGGCCAGGGTCATGAGCTCGAGGTGGAGGTGCCGCCTTCTGACTCTGTCGACGACCTCGTCGCGGACTTCAAGGCAGCGTTCACCGCGGCCTACGCGCAGGTCTTCTCGCGAGCGCTTCACGATCACGCAATCGAGATCGTCACCTGGACGGTGACCGCGACCGCGCTCGACGACGCGCGGGAAACGGTGCGCTACGTTCCGACCGAAGTCGAAGGCTACTCGCAGATCGGGACCTGCGAGATGTTCGACCCTGAGCTGAACCGCATCGCTACCTCGCCGGTGCACTGGCGCGAGCGCCTCAGGCCTGGCGTCGTCGTGCAGGGGCCAGCCGTCATCGCAGAGGAGGAGACGAGCACCGTCGTGACCTCGTCTTTCGCTGCTCAGCTCAACTCGCTGGGCCACATCGAGCTGACCCGAGCTGCCGCCGCCAACTGAAAAGAGCTTCACCATGACCGCACAACAACCCTCCTCCGCCAAGCCGGCAGCCGCGAGCAACTCGATGAGTGAGATCGACTTCCAGATCATGTGGAATCGCCTCATCGCCATCGTCGAGGAACAGGCCCAGGCACTTCGCCGCACCGCGTTCAGCCCTATCGTTCGCGAATCGGGCGATCTGTCGGCCGGGTTCTTCGACGCTGAGGGTCGCATGGTCGCCCAGGCCGTCACCGGCACGCCGGGCCACGTCAACACCATGGCTGCCTCTGTCCTGCACTTCCTGCGGCTCTTCCCGGCGGACACCATGCGTGACGGCGATGTGTTCGTCACGAACGATCCGTGGATGGGCACTGGGCACCTGCACGACTTCGTGACCGTCACCCCAACGTTCTACAAGGGACGTTTCGTCGGCCTGTTCGCATCGACCTGCCACTTCATGGACGTCGGCGGCATCGGCTTCGGCCCGGACGGCCGCGATGTCTTCGAGGAGGGCTTTTACATTCCGCCGATGCGCGTCATCAACGCGCACGAGGTCGACCGGACCCTCGTCACCCTCGTGCGCGTGAATTCGCGCTACCCCGCCGAGGCCGAGGGCGACCTGTTTTCGCTCATCGCCTCGAACAATATCGGCGTCAAGCGGCTGACCGAAATGCTGGATGGCTTCGCGATGGACGACCTGCAGGCGCTGTCCGAGGAGATTCTCGCGCGCTCCCGCAGGGCCGTACTCAAGGAAATTGCCAAGCTGCCTAAGGGCGTGTCGGTCGGCACCATGACCATGGACGGCTACGACGCACCTGTCACCATCAAGGCGACCCTGACTGTGACCGACGAAGGTCTTGAGGTGGACTACACGGGGACGTCCGGTCTGTCGGCGCGCGGCATTAACGTTCCGCTGTCGTACACGCAGGCGTACACCGCCTTCGGTCTTGGCTGCTCCATCTTCCCCAACGTGCCGAACAACTCCGGCACGCTGTCTGTCCTGAAGATCACGGCGCCGGAGGGCTCCATCCTCAACGCGGAACGTCCTGCTCCCGTGTCGTCGCGTCACGTCATCGGTCAGACTCTCCCCGACGTCGTCTTCAACTGCCTGGCGCAGCTGACCCCGGAACGCGTGATGGCCGAAGGTGCCGCGGCGCTCTGGAATCTGATCCTGGAGGATGCGCACGATGCATGCGTCACTGAAGGCATTCAGGAGACGCGTCGCTTCTCGGCGCTCTCGGTTCTGACCGGCGGCACCGGTGCTCGCTCGAGCGACCATGGCCTCAACGCCACCGCCTTCCCGAGCGGTGTCTCGGGTGTCCCCATCGAGGTCATCGAGACCATCACACCGCTGATCTACTGGCGCAAGGAACTGCGCGAAGGAAGCGGCGGGGAAGGACAGTTCAACGGGGGCCAGGGCCAAATCGTCGAAATCGGACACCGCGATGGTCACCCGTTCTACCTCTTCGCCGCGCTCGACCGCATCCACAACCCTGCAAAGGGACGATTCGGCGGTGAAGGTGGCGCGCCTGGTTCAGTTGCGCTCGGCTCGGGTCGCCTCCTGAACGGCAAGGGCAAGCAGCTGATCCCCAGAGACGACACGCTCATCGTCCAGACGCCGGGCGGTGGCGGCTACGGCAAGCGCTGACCGCGCGAAGAAATTCCAACCATCCCCAAGCCCTAGAGCGCGGCCGCGCGGTCCGGGGCTTCTTCAACTGAGACCAACATGTCAACACTCCAACCGCGCGACGCGCGTTCTGGCGCGCCCATCGGGTCGGCCCTTCAAGAGACGACCCTCGACCAGGTTGACGCAATTGCCGCAGCCGCAGGCACAGCTTTCGAAACCTGGTCAGGCAGCAATGGCGACGCGCGCGCAACTCTGCTGCGTGGGCTGGCCTCAGCCCTCGAACAGCATCGAACGGCGCTGGTCGAACTCGCAGACCGAGAGACCGCGCTCGGCCAGGCGCGCCTCAACGGCGAACTCGATCGCACGGCGTTCCAGCTCAGGCGGTTCGGCGACTTGGCGCTGCAAGGCGTCCCTTTCGCACGCGTCGATGACCCCGAGGTCGCTGGGCCTCCTCCGACTGGTCACCCGCACATGGTGCGTCAGCAAGTGCCGCTGGGCCCGGTCGCGATGTACTCCGCGAGCAACTTCCCGTTCGCGTTCAGCGTCCTCGGCGGCGACACAGCATCGGCACTCGCCGCCGGCTGTCCGGTCGTGGTCAAGGCGCACGTGGGCCATCTACTCCTCTCGCAACGCGTGTTCGACCTCGCGCAAGGCGTGCTGAACGAGCTTGTCGCGCCCGCAGGGCTGCTGGGCATGGTTCGCGGACGCTCTGCGGGCGTTCGTCTGATCGAGCATCCACTCATCGCCGCGGGCGCCTTCACCGGCTCCAACAGCGGCGGTGCAGCGCTCAAAGCCGCGGCTGATGCCAGGCCGCGGCCTATCCCTTTCTACGGCGAGCTCGGCTCGATCAACCCGGTCGTCGCACTTCCCCAAGCTGTGCAATCCAACGGCACGGCGCTCGCCACGGCACTCGCCGGCTCCATCACCCAAGGGACCGGCCAGTTCTGCACAAGTCCGGGCCTGGTTATCGTGATCGACTCTGCCGCGGCCAAGGAGGCCAACGACAACTTCGTCGCCAGTCTCCGTGACCTGCTCTCTGACCAAGCAACGCATGCGATGCTGACAGCTGGAATGCGGCAGGCGTTTGTCGACGGTGTGGGAACCTGGAAAGAGCTCGGGGCCAGGCCTCTTCTTCACACGCCGACGGCCGACGTTGCTCCGCGCCCTGCACTCGCCGAGGTCGTCGCAGCCGAAGTCGTTGCGCACCCGGATCTCCTACACGAGGTCTTCGGGCCCGCGTCGCTCGTGGTGCGTGCTTCCTCCGTCGACGAGGTCCTTCAGGTACTGTCAGCTGTAGGCGGCAGCTTGACCGTCACGATGTGGGGCGCAGAAAGCGACGACCAGGACGTTCGTCGACTAGTTCGCGCAGCAATGTCCATCGCTGGACGGGTGCTGTTCAAGGGTGTGCCCACCGGCGTGGCAGTGACCGCGGCACAGCAACACGGCGGCCCCTGGCCATCGAGCACCCAACCGATGTCCACATCGGTAGGCGACGCGGCGCTTTCGCGGTTCCTTCGCCCCGTGGCGCTCCAAGATGCGCCCGCGTGGCTTCTAGGCTTGGCCGGACGCCCTCTGTGATTGAAGGAGCGTCGCGGCCAACCGTGCATGCGGCGCCCTACGACCGAAAGATTGCCGGCCGAGTCGCAGTGAAGTTTCCAATCACAAATCAAGTCGTCGCGTTCCAACTCGTCCGCGGCGAGGGGACGCGTCTGAACCTCGATGATGTCATCAGCCAAAGTCGTCGCAAGCGTACAACTTTGCATGTTGACTCAGGGGGGGCAGGTGAAACTTGTGCGGTAATCAGCCTCGACCGAGTTGCTGCGGCCTCGCGGCAGTTTCTGACCCACAGCAGCCACTCTGGATGACGAATCGGCTGCCCGAAACCTGACGCACGAGCCCGGTGAACACAAGCGGCTGCTGCCGCTGGCGGATTCAACCGGTCGATGCAACACACTAACCGCCGCGTAGGCGGAAGGAGTGTTGCAGATGAAGCAGCGGCCTCGAATCTACTATTCGGCCAGCCAGAAGGCGTTGATGTGGGAGCGCTGGAAGCAAGGCTGGACCCTCCACCAGATCGGCCAGCTATTTGACCGACCGCACACGTCGATCCATAACATCCTGTCCAAGACGGGTGGCATCCGGCCGCCCGAGCGCAGCCGCAGCGCAACCGCTCTGACGCTGGCAGAGAGGGAGGAGATCTCGCGAGCGCTCGTGATGGGCGAGTCGATGCGCTGCGTCGCCGTCAGGCTGGGAAGATCGCCGTCCACGGTCAGCCGCGAGATCAGGCGCAACGGCGGGCCGGAGCGGTATCGGGCATCCCACGCCGACGAGGCGGCCTGGGAACGCGCGCTGCGTCCCAAGCGCTGCAAATTGGTCAGGAACCGAGCGCTGGCCAACGTCGTGTCGGCGATGCTCCGAATGCGGTGGTCGCCGGAGCAAATCGCGGGGTGGCTCAAGCATACTTACCCGAACAACTCCAGCCTGCATGTGTCACACGAGACGATCTACCGCAGTCTGTTCATTCAAGCGCGCGGCGCCTTGAAGAGAGAGCTGCTCGAGCATTTGCGGCGCACGCGCGGCATGCGCCGCTCTCGTTCCTACACGCAAAAGACTGCGATCCACGGTCAGATTGTTGACGCCGTGTCGATTAGCGAGCGCCCCGCTGGCGTCGAGGATCGGGCGGTGCCTGGTCATTGGGAAGGTGAC